>JAABUS010000074.1_pt1 | contig 218170 bp, 77 predicted proteins | sample 5560161 | NCBI WGS metagenome assembly JAABUS01 (sample SAMN10711885, study PRJNA513376) | rock metagenome | isolation source: Antarctica rocks | place: Antarctica: Victoria Land, Trio Nunatak nord | collected 2016-01-04
TAAAGCTCTAAATATAAAGAATTTTTACTTATAAACTTAATTGTTGCTTGCAATATTTATATTATCAATTACGCAAAAAAATTGTATTAATATTTATTTGTATATTAATTTGTAGACAAGTATAAAATTGATATAATTAATATATAATCTTGCTATTTTTATTGTTAAGAAATGCTACGTAAAAGATAATTAAAACTCGTTCTCTATAATTTGAAAAAAATTTTAAAATTTTAGAATTTTGAGTCAAGATTTGCTATTAATACTTTTAGATCGCTTTTTAATTATTAATTTTAATTAATTAAAATAGACAAATAGACGCTAATACTATTTGTTTGCTCTTAATTAATTAAAATTGTTAATAGTTTAACTTTTTGATTTTTTTGTCTTTTTATTTGTTTTTTTCGAATGTTCGAAATTATAATGTCTTGTAAATTACTTTGTATAATTAAATTACTTTTTAATATTTGTAAATTAATAAACTTTATATTAAAGCTTTTGCAAGTAAAACAAATATAAAGATTGCAATTTTTTTTCTTTTTAAAAAAAATCTTATACTTTTGTGTAATTTAAATAATCGTAATAAGATAGCAATAATATAATAATCGCAAACAATTTTTTGTTGCTTTAATCAAATTAATTCTTTATCTTTTATATAAAATTATTTTTTATTTTTTTATTTTTGTCTTTCGACTTTGCAAAAATCTAAAGATTTTAATTTTTTGCTACGTATCTTTTTAATCAATTTCTTAAATAAGTATTTTTAAACTTTGTGTTATTAATTTTTTTTAAAATATAAAAGTTTTTAATTTTGTTTTCTTTTTTTATCTTAAAAAGATTTAATTATTAAAAAAATAATTTTACGTTATATTTTTTATTAAGCTTAATATTATATAATAAAATCAAGTCTTTAGTTTAAAGTAAACATGTTAGCAATTAATAATTATTATCGAAAAAAAAATTGTTTGCTTCTTTAAGACAACAAAGATGCAAAATTGTTTTTTAAATATTTTTATTTCTTCTTTTTAGTTGTTTTGTTCGCAACGTTAATAGATTTGTTGTTAAACAAGTTTTCTCTTAATTTATAATATATTAAATTAAATACTTTATTTTAATTAATAGTATAGCTTTGTATTTAAACTTAAGACAAAACAATATCTTTTTAATAAATTTTTAAATTGTTGTTCTATTAATTTACAATATTGCGTACAAATATCGTAATTAATTTGTAAAAACTCTCTTAATTAGCTTGAACAAAGTATTAACAATAAGCTTGTAATCTTTTTTTATTATTTTATTTGTTTGTAAATAATAAGCTAACGTTGTTACTTTTTTAACGTTATATTTTTTTAGAAATTTAATTGTTATATTAACTTTATTTTTGAATTTGTTGTTTATAATTATTTTTTTAACATATTTATATTAACAAAAAATGTTTTTTTATAAAAATTTTACTATAATAGATGCTTTAAGATTTAAAATTATTTTAATTTTTACTTATTTTATTAAATTATTTTGAGCAATTATTAGATTTACTTTAATAAACGTTTTTGCAATTAATATATAAATGCAATTTATAACAATCTTTTTTTACAAATCGAAAATATAAATTAAACATATAATTTTCTTTTGTTTGTTAAAAGTTTTTTGCTAGTATTTATTGTAATTTGCGATATACTTTTTGCAAAAATTAAATAAATTTTGTTATTAATATTAATTTGCAACGCGTTAATAAATACTCTTTTTTTTTTATAATTACTCTTGTTATGCAAGCTTTTTACAATTTGATTTTTGATTTTTGTTTAATTTATTACTCTATATAGAGATATATTTTTGTTTGTCTTTCGAAACAAACGTTCTTCTTTTATTAAAAAATAAAGAGTATAATTCTTAAACTTGCGAAAATTCTTTTAATTTATATTTGATTTTTGCAACAAAATTAAATATTAAACAATTTATTCGAATTTATCGAAATATTTGTTTTCGAAAATATTTTTGTTCTCTTTTAATATTGTTATTTGTGCGAAACAAATGCGAACACAATTTAATTAATTGTTAATAAAATCGTTAATATCTTTCTTATTAATTTTGTCAATATTGTTAAACAACTCTTTTAATTTTCTTAAAAGTTTGTTAATTATTATATACTTTTAATTAAATATATATTGTATATTAAAGTTAAAGAAACAAATTTAAATAAATTAGCAAATTATTAAAACGTTAAGCAAATTTGTCGCAAAGCAATTAAATTGTGTTATTAAAATATTTGTATTAATCTTAATTGTAAATTGAATTTTATACAATTAGAATTGCACTTTCTTTAAGATTTTTATAAACTTTCGACATTTTTGTTTTTTAACATTGTATTAAAATTCTTATTTGCTTCAAAGTTTACTTTTATATTGTAAAAAATATTTTCTTTTTGTTATTGTATTAATTTGTATTAATACAATTTCTTAATCTTTTAAACTAAAATCTATAATTAAAATAATTTTGTTAATCAAAATAGAGTAATTTAAAATGCGCATTGTTAATGTATTTATTAAAACAATCTTTAGTTTATTTATAATATTTTGTTGTTCGAAGTCTTAAACAAAGATATATTTTGTTTTAAATAAACAATAAATTGACTTTGCGACAATTATAAATTTTAGTATTTAAATTCAATAATAGACGTATACTTTTATAAAGACTCTAGCTTTAAAAACGTTTTTGTATAATAATTACTTAACAATCTTAATAATTTTAATGCTATTAAAGAATTATTTATTGAAATTATATACAAAATCGACAATTTTAATTCTTAATTTATAGAATTAAGATTTTTTGTTAGATATAATATATTTGAACAATTTTACGTTTACTAATATTGCATTTAATTACTAAATATATTCTAAAACAAACAATTTAATTTTTAGAATTGTTTCTTTATTATTATAAATTAATTTAAATTTTTTTATATTTATGTTGTTTACAAATAAATAGTATTTGTTAAAAAGATTTTTAAAAATATATATTACAATTTTTACAAATTAAATAATCGAATTAGTTGTGCTTTGTAACAGACAAATTATTTTAAATAATTTAAGAGAAATTATAAAAACAATAAGATTGCAACTCTTTAATACAAAACTTATTTAAATATATTATAAAAAGAAATTAATTAGTAATACGATTATTATTTCGACAAATTCTTTTGCAAACTCTTCGACATGTAAAGATATATTAACATCTTAAACAATTATTTTGTTTATCTTTATAATTGCATTAATTATACAATACTTGTTTTTCTTCTTTTTATTTACTAGAAATTAAGAATTTTGATAGAAGTTATAACAATATTTTAGCAATTTTGTTTAAAGACGTTTCTTTAGTATCTTAATTACAATAAAATTTAATACTTAAGAAATTAAAAATTTTAAAACTTGTTATACTTTGTGCTTTATAATACGAATTTTTTAATTAAATACGATTTTTAATCTCATTTTGTTTATTTTAGCAAAGCTTTATATTAAAACAATTTTACAATTAAAGAATATAATAATTAAGAGTTTTTATTTTTGCAAAAAGAGTTCGAACTTTATAATTAGTTTTTGAATATATTTTTTAATAAAACAAAAATCGCATTTAATACTTAAGAACTTAAGCATTAAAAAGAGATTATATTTTTTGTTAAGTTTTTTTTAGAAATCTTTCGTAATTAATAGCTTTAATATTTTTTTTTAGTTTAAATACTTGTTTAAAATAAAATTATCTAAATTGTTTATATTTATCAAATTCGTTTTTTAAATTTTTTGCTTATATATTGTATTTATTCGAACAAATAAGTGCGACGCAATAAAAGATTAATAAAGAATATCGAACTTTTTAAACAATTAAATAGTAAAAGTCTCTTTTATAATGTATAATTAAAAAGTTCGAATTATTAATAATTCTAAAGATATTTAAAACATAGTATTAATTCAAATATTTGTTCGATTTTAATTAATTATATTAATAGACAAATAAACGCTAATATTGCTTGTTTGCTTTAATTAATTAGAATTTTGTTAATTTTATTCTTTAATCTTATTTTGCGACGTTGTTATTCTAATAACTTTGATTTTTATTTTCGAAAATCTCTTGCAATTAAATTTGCGAAATCGAACAATTATATTAATTAAACAATTATTTAGAGATTTAAAGATTTCTTTAAAAATACAACGTTCTTATTCTTGTTACTAAAGTAATTAATAAGTATTTTCAAAATATTAATACGCTTTGCTTTGTTTCTAAAATAAATTGTTAATTCTAAAAAGTTGTTATTTATATTTACAAAGCTTATTTAAGCACTTTGTTAAAAAGATTGATCTAATAGAATTTTGTAATTAAGTCGAGAAACAACAAAGATAAAAATATAAATTATTATTTTCTTAATTAATATCTTTGTATCTTTTATTATTTCTTCGAAACAAGCACGTACTTTTGTAATCTCTACTAATAAGATAAAAATATTTTGTTAAATAATTAAATTAGTTTTGTTTGTAAGACTCTTGCTAATGCAATTAATTTTCGCATTATTATTAAATATTTTTTTGATTTTTATATTTTTTAATTGCACTTATGCAATTAAACAAACAACAAAATACAAAATTCTAAAAGATTTTACTTTTGCAACAATATTTTCAAAATAAACAATCTTAATAGATTTAGCGTTAATCAATTTTATAATAATAATTGTTTCTTTCTCTTTTTTTGTAAGCTTCTAAGATTTTTTTTTCGTTACTATAGTATTAAAGTTAATTATTGCGAGAACGTTTTTTATTGTAATCTTTTTTATTTTTGTTTTTATTACTTTTTTTTTTACATATGTTTTTTTGTCTAAGACTTTTGTTATCTTTAAATAATTCTTAGATTTGATATTTTTAATCTTCGAAAATTTCTTTTTTTTTTGATTTTTTCTTTAATTACTTTGATCAATTGCTCTATTAAGAGCTTCTAGAATGCTTATCGCTTAAAAGAATTTTATTTTAATTGAGTTTCTTAAATCTTTATTATTGTTTAATTCGATTTACTATTCTTTTTGTTTTTTGACGAAAAATTAATATTTAATTTTATTGTTATTATTATAATTACAAAATTTCGAACACAATTTTGCATTCTTTATTGAAGACAAATTCTTACAATCTTTTTTTTAATTTTTGTATTATTGAAAGACAACTTTATTTCTTTATTTCTAAAATTATTAAATTTATAACAAATTTTGTTGCTTTCGTTTATATAAATTTTCTTATTTGCTATTAAGATTATTAATTTTAGACAAACTTATTATCTATATAAATTGTAACAAAACAAATACTTATCTAGTTTTAATTAAAATTAATTGTATTTAAGAATAAGTGCAAGTTCTTAATAAGTATAAATTGTTTCTTAAAATAGACTCTAGATTGTTACTTAAATTTAAGAAAATATAATATATAAAATCTTTTGTAATTGCGTTATTATTGTTTGTTAAATTATTTAATAAATCTTGCTCTTTATTATTTTGCAAACATTGTTAATCTTAAGATTTTCAAAAGTTTGTATCAAAATATTTAGTATTTTGTTGATTTTTGTGTTTTCGATTGCGATTGCTAGCAATACTAAAAGAGCAAAGATTATTTTCGACGTAATTTTCTTTTTTACTAAATCTTGCTTCTTATTTATTATATTTATTAATTTACTTATGTTGATATTCGCAACTTACTAAGTAGTTTAATTACTATTAATGTTTATTTCTTGTATAATCGTCTTATTTTTGATTAATTTTATAATTGTCTTGTATAACAATTTAAATATTATAATAATTGTATTGTTTAAATTAATTTTATGCTTTCGCATTATCTTAGTGCAAATACTACAAAAAAAATTCTTTAAATATTACGAGAATCTAGTATATTTATTAATTTAATTAAGTTTAATAAGCTTCGAAGAAATAACTTTAAATTGTTAATTATATTTATAAATATTATTCAACTTTATTTTTAATACGTCTTTTAAAGACTTTAAAAAAGTACAAAAATTAATTTTCTAATTTAAATTCTTATCTTTATATTTCTTTTTTAATTTATTTATTATTTCAAATTACTTTTTATTTGTTTAGACAACAATATATTTAATAAAATTTTCTATAAGCTTGTTGCAATATCGAGACAACTTAATAATTTTATACTAAAAGATAACTTTATATTTATTACAAAGATTCGAAAATTAATTTAGAAAATTAATAACATTAAGTTTATTAAAGTGCAATACTTTTAATATTTTCGAAAAAGACATAAAAATTACGTAATAATAAAATTTTACAATTTTTATAAAATTATTAAGTAAACTTGTTGTTAACATAGATACGTCAAAAAAAAGTCTTGCAATCTTTTTATTGTTTTAAGACATCGTTTCTAAAAAAATAGTTTAATAATAAATAATAAAAGTAACAACTATTAGATTAAAAAAACTAATAGTAATAATTAATTTAAAAAATAATGCTTTTAATATTCAAATTTCTTTCTTTTCTTTGCAAAAACATCGAAAAGAGATTTTCTTTTTTCTTCTTAACTTTGCGTTATTTTCTCGTTTATTGTTTTTTTATCTTTTGATTGTTTATAAATAGACGTTCTTGATCTATTGTTTTTTTTAGTTAGTTGTCGATTTATTGTTAACAAATAATTTTGCGTTAAAGACTTGCTTCAATCTCTATTAAGAAGAGAATTTAAATAGCGTTCTCGCTTTTAAGTAGATAAATCAATTATATTGTTAAGAAGTTTCTTTTAATAACGTTACTATAATTAGCAAACAATTTATTGTTTTAACAATAAATACTAGTTGCAATTTTAATAAAATATTTTAATCTTTAAATTTACAACTCTTATTGCTATTTTTAATGTTTTAATTTTGCTTTTCCTTTTTTTGCTTTTTAACTTAATAATATTTTGATTTTTGAGTTGTTAATTTTGTGTTCTTGATTCTTAAAGTTTCTAATTCTAGTAATTTGTTAAAGTTAACTTGTTTTTTATACTCTTTTTTTTGTGTTTTTGAGTTTTTAAATTCTTGAATTTCTAAGATTGTTTTTAGAGATACGTCGACAATTTGTTGTTTTAATGTTTGTTATTGTAATTAAGTTTTTGCGTTAAACTTTAATATAACAAGATAAAAATAAGATTTTAATTAGTAGACAATTATAACAATAGAGACTTATCGCGATGTATGCATAAATTGCACTATATAGTTTAATAGTTTATTAAGTAGCTAAGATTCTAAGATATAAGTAAGAGAGGTCGTATATGTATTGTAGATAGGTCGCTAGTATTGATAGCAAGCATTTCTAAGTTTATAGCCTAATATCACTTGATTACCTAGCTATAGCAACTTCGAAAACGATTTTAACATTATAAATAATAATATCTTTGCAAAAACTTATTAAATAAAAAGAATAATTTTTGACTTCTAGTATTTGTCTATATTTGCTATAAAGAATTTTAATTTATTTTATATAATTTATTGTAAGATTGAGCTTCGAATGCTAATAATTTTTGAAGACTTAATCGATAAAATTATGTCGCTAAGTTAAGATATTTACATAACAAACAAACATCTTAATTAAAATATAATAAGATAAAGAGTAAGCTAATAGAATAATTTTTTGTATTTATATCTTTGAATTTGCAATATAATTATATATTTTCTAAGATAATAAAGCTAAAATTATAAGTAAACTTATATAAAAATAATGCTTGTAAATAAAAGTAAAAGTAAGGAAGTAAAATAAATTGTAGAATCAAAGATTATTAATAAGTTAATACGATTATTATTATTAGACTCTAGAATCGAGAATTTTGTAAACAAATTATATTATGTAAATTATAATTACTAGAGATTAAATTACATTGTAAACGTAGTTCTTTATATCTATAATTAAAACAAATAATTAAACGTTAACTAAGATAAGAATTTGTAAAATAAGTTTGCGAAATAATTGTAAAAAAGAATGTTAAAAGTAACAATATAGTAATGCTTTAAATATGCAAATTAAATCATAAAAACGCGACTAAAGCGTAAAGAAATAAAATATATTTCTTGCAATTAACTTCGAAGTTCTAGAGACTCGCTAAAAGAAATAATATAATATTTGATTTATTAAGATTTTAATCTTATTGTTGATTTTAAGACTTAAGTAATAATTAATAGTAACAATTCTAAATTTAAAATTAAAATTAATACGTTAAATAACTTAAAAAAGAAGCTTGTAATAAAAGTATAAAAAATATAATTATAAAAATAAAGCAATTATATTAAGCAATATAAGTCTAACACTTTAAAAAAAATTAGTTAACATTTATTTAAATTATATTAAATTATATTAAACTATGTTAAGTTATATTAATGCAAATGTTAACGTAAATACAAAGCGAACAAATCGAAACTTAAAGAAAGACAAAAGTATTAGAAAAAGATATAATTAATAAAAATCTTTGTTATTGCGCAAGCTAATAAGCTTGCCTAATTAACTCTATCTTCAAACACTAAGTAGAAAACTATACTTATTAAATTTTTACTTTTTTCTTCGAATTTTTGATAGCTATTGCTATATTTGTTGTTATATTAAATCTAGCAATATTAATATTCTTTTTTGCTATTGCAAAGACTTTCTAAAAGATTTCGATTATAAACTTAATCTTTGCTAGCTATTTGTTTAATACGATTTTTTCAATTCTTGTTTTAATATACAATACGTAATAGAATGCTTTTAAACTATTGTTTTAACGTTAAGCGCAAACGAAAACTTGAGCGATTATAATCGCATTATATATTAATTTGCAAAGAATTACAATTATAGCGCGTTAAAAATTTAGATTTACATCTATAATATTGACGATATTAATTAATATATTAGATTTGTCTTCATATAAAAGCTTTTTATTATTCGAATTTCTAACAAATATAAAGACGTCGATTGTTGTTTATTGCTTTGCGCTTTTCGAATTTTTAAAATATATACAAAAATATTTATTTAAAGTTAAATGCTTTCGCAAAAACTATAAAGAGAAATTAATATATAATACTTATAAAACAAAGCAAACGTTAGAATTTACAATAAAAATAGCAAAGATATCAATTATAATAAGACAAAAACTAGAACAAAAATAGAATTTATACGCTTAATTATTAATATTATTTTCGAAAAATTTGATATAATTAAGATTAACGCTTTAAAATGCTTTTTAAGAATTTGTTCTATAATTGTAATCTTTAAACAATTTTTTACAAATTAAGAGTAAAATATAACTAAAGAACAATCTTTTTTTATATAATTAATTGTCGACTCTATGTAGACTTTGATAATTTTATTGTTAATTTAGCGTATTTATTGTTGCGAAATTATCAATATTGCAAATGTTAAAAACGAAAGATTACTACATACTTTTAACAAACATATTTCGTCAAAAATTTATTTAAATTTTAAGATTGTTAATTTTTCGAAATATTTTCGAAAATAAACTATATTATATTGTTGTTAATTTTAGAATCGTTATTTATGCTTAAGTACTTTATTAATTTGTTTTTGTCAATTAACAATTATTATCTTTAGACTTTCTTAATATTTTTCGAAAAAAATAGTTTTAATAAATTTGCGTTAAAGTTTTAATATATCTAGTAACTATTTATCAAATTATCTACTTTTATTATAGCAACAAATTATAATTTTAAAAATTAGAAATTCAAAGATTTGTATAACTTTTAATACTAGCTTTTTAATTTTTAAATTATTTTTCTTTCTATTGTTGTTAATAATCTTTTTTATTTAATTAAGCAATTTTATAATAAAATTGTAATAAAGATGTTTTAGAGAATTTCAAGCTTGCAATTCTATTAAATTAAGAGAGACGACAACGTTTATAGAGTTTGCTATAATTATAATTTTTGACGTCAATATTAATCAAAAGCGATACGTAGATCTCTTCGTCTTTATACTATTTAATACTTTTTAAAAACTTAAACTAAAGATTTTAACAATATAACATTTATTTATAACGTCGAATTTAATATAGATGCAATTAATTGTTTGCTCTTCGATTATTGTTTTATTTTCTTTTACTTTATAAGTTTACTTGTAAGATTTAATAAACTTCGATTTAATACGCGACTTTTAGATTAATTATATTGTTAATAGCTAAACAAATATTAAGAATAAAGACAAACAATCGAAGTACTTTAAGCAATTAATTTTTGTATTTTTAAGAAACAATACGATAGACTCGCAAATAATTGTAAGTCTTTTAATAATATTAGACATTAATACGTATTTGTTGTTAAAAAATAAATAAATATCAAGAAAAGTAATATCGAAAATCTTTAAATTAACAAAATAAAAGACTTTTTTTTCTTAATTATTAAGATTGATTTTTGAGACAAAAAACAAACTAGATTCGTTAATAGATCGATGTTTGTAAAACTTCGAATTAAATTAACACAAGCAATTATCTAATTATTTATTAAATATATTAGCAAAAAAGTAGATAATGTCGATAAATGTATCTTTAGAGCAATATTTACAAATAATAAATTTATCTCTTTATTTAATTTGAATGCTTTGTTATTGTTTCTATAGCTATAAACAAAAGATAACGACTACGAAAATAATAATAATTTATAGATATGCGTTGTTAGTAATTAAGTAATTAAAGAGAACAAATATATTTTATTTTTTTAAGATTTATCTTGTTTGCGAACAACGCGTTATAGAGATTATTCAATTTGATATTAGAGATAACAATAAAGAATGCGACAAATTATTGCTAATAATATATTTTTCACTTTATATTTAAGAGATTATACTTATTCTTTGCGATACTATTTTTTAATACAATTCGCACAAACTTAATTGCACGCTTCTAGATTTCGTTTATTGCATATTTATATAATTAATTTTTCTATATAGTTTTGAAACTAAATATTAAATTAATAAAGCGCTTAAATAGAGAAACTAGATACTAATATTACAATTATATTTTTTTTAACTTTCTTCTTATTTTTTTCTTCTTTCTCTTGCTTTTTTGTTTTTGCTATTATATTTTTTTTTCCTTTAAAGCGTTTATAATTTTGATTATATTTTAATTTATTTTGTCTTTAAACTTAAGTTTAATTAATTAAACGTTATTGATTTTCGAGTTATTTTTAATTATTTTTCGTGTATTTTTTCGACTTTTCTTAAAAGAGAAGAAATCAAAAAATAGATTGTTGTTATTAAAAGAGCTTAAATGCGAAAATATTATTTGCTTGAAGTCTAATAAGACACACGATCAATTCAAAAACAATATAACGGTAAAAGTAGACTTGTATACTAACTTGCGTAAGATGTCTTTTCTTTTTTATTTTTGATAAATCAATATAAGAAAGCTTTGAAGAAGTTAAATAAATTTGTAATAAAAAAAGAATTAATTAAAAAAATTTATAATAAAAGAATTAATACGTTTTGCTAAAAGTTATTTGCTCAAAAATTAGAGCGCATACTAAAAATACAAAGATAAATTTATTTATATTATTTTGTTTTTGTATCTAGACTTGAAGAAAATTTCTATAATAATAACAAACAAAAAAAACACTATTTTAAAGATTGTTGCTATCGATTAGATTTAAATTGCTCTTTGGCGTCTAATATACTACGACTTAATTAATTAAATTCAAAAGCAAATTGCACTAAATTAAACAATTTCAAAAAGAATTAAAGTTGAAGTTTAAGATTTGTAAAAAATTAGTAATCAAAAAGAAATAAAGTTGCGTTGTTCGAAACTTTAGAAAAAGTATATTAGAAATTACGCGTAAAGAATAGCAATTAAATTTAAAATCAATTAATAATAGCGCTTTAATAGTAAAAACAATATACGAATTCGTTAAAAAGTTTAAAGAGACAAAGAAGAAAAGTATTCGCAAAGTAGATTGTTCGAAATTAATATAATTGTTATCTTTGCTATTTGTTTTTAAGTGTTTTTCTTTTATTGTAATTTCAACAACAAACATAACGTTATGAACAATTGCATCTTTGTAAAAATTAATTAGATACTAAGAATAATTTTGAATCTTCAAAATTTATTTGTATTTCTTATATAGAATTTTAGTTTGCTTTATACGTGTTGCTTCTAATTCGATTTTTGAATGCTAATAAGTTTTATAGATTTTGCTAATAAGTTTGTGCTCTTAAATTAAAATAGTCGCACGATAAAAGAGCATCTTAATATCGACATAATAAGATTTATAATAAGCTAACAAAACATGTTTTTAAATTTATGTTTTTAGATTTTTATTATAGTTATATTTTTATTAAGATAAAAGAGCTAACATTATAAGTTAACTTGTAACAAGATAATATTTACAAAAGAAAAATTAAGTAAGTAAGTAAAGCAAGCTATAAAGTTAAATATTATTAATAAGTTAATACGCTTATTAACTTGATGTATGCGCGTCAAACATAGAATAAATATAATTAAAAATTATGTAAATTTATTGCGCGCAATTACATAAATAGTATTTTTGAACAAAATTAAGTTAATATAAGTTAGACTAATCGAGTAATTATAGACGCAATTAAGAAATAAATTTATTGTAAAACTATTTATTAACTAACTTGCTAATAACTTTTAAATATATACGCGAAAATAAATTTGAGCTATATTGGGCGACTCAAAATTATTTGACGTTAAAAATTAAGATATAGATATTCTTAATTAATATAAAGAAGACAAAATATAAAGAGCTTTAAGATTTATATAAAATTGAAGCATATTAACGTAATTTGAGCGAGATAGAGTGCTCGAATACTAAAATATCTAGAGTGTTAACTAAAATCTCAATTATATATATTTAGAAATTAAAAGATTAATATTTATTTAAGATTTAAGTTAATATAATATAGTTTGAGCTAAAGCTAACAATAATAGAAGTATATATAATCTAAGTATATAACTTATAATATTAAGTTTAAAGTTTGCAAAAGCGTTCTAATATACTCTTTAAATTAAGATTGATCAAATAGAATTATTATAAAAGAAGAGTAGTAAATATAACTTTTCGTCAACAATTAGTTGACAAAAAGTCATTTTAATAATATGCGCAATTAGCACTTTCTAAGCAGAGATCCCGGAATTGCCAATGTAATATTATATTATTAAGTAAAAAATTTGTTTTATTTTATCTATATATATTATTTTTAAAACTAATTTAAAATATAGAATATCTATTTTATTGATTTTTTTACAAATTATTGTTAATAGAAATTGTGCTACAATATAGATCAAAAATAAAAAGCTATCTTACAAAAAACAAAATATCGATTATATAATATTCTATAAGTATTTAATTAAGTTGCAAGCAACAATTGTTTTTAAAAAAGTCTCTAAACAAATTCAAATTAATATAGAAAAAAATATCAAAAATATAGTAGCTAATAAAAAAGTAAAAAAAGAATTGTATAGTAATATATTTAAGTAATATATATATATTTAAAAAGTTAATTATATTATAGCGCAATACTTTGAGATCGAACTAATAAAGAAAATCAAAAACAAAAATATTGCAAAATAGACTAAAATTAATACAATTGCTATACAAATAGTTTCAAAAAGTAAAGATATAAATATAATACAATTTTTTAATATTTAAGTATATATAAAGTTTAATATAAATAAAATAATTAATTTACGTGTTAGTCTAATTCTAATTAGTTCGAATCAAGCAAAAATATAATTAAATATATAATATTAATTATCGAAATAATTTAATAACATATTCTATATTATAGAGAATTTAATAAATTGAAAGAAGCATATAATTTAGATGCAATTAATAAATTTAAAAGATTTAAAGATATTTTTGCAAACAATAAAAATGTTGCAAATTGCAAAATATTTAATGTTTTAAAATTAATAGATAACAATTCTGAAAACTTAATTAAAACTAATAATAATAGAGTAAAAATAAAATAAAAGAAGACAAAAAATAATGCAAAAATAATAGATAATAAGTATAAAAATACAAAGTATAAAAACAATAATAATAATAACAAAAGCAAAAACAACAATAATAATACTAAAAATAAAGTTAATTACAAGATTGTAAAGATCTCGAACTAGTTAATAGTATCAATAAGTTTAAATATATTATTTAAATATATTATTATATACTTTTTAATAAAATATAGAATCGAAGTTTATTAAAAGACTATAATAGTTATAATCTATTTACTATATAAATATTAAATAGTTTATATATATTACTTTACTACATTACTATAGAATATTTAGATAAAAAAATAATAATATTTAAAATCTAATTTATATTTATTAAATTTGTTACTAAATAACTTTATCTTTTAACAATTCGAATCGATTTTTTCGAATTGATTTTCGATTTTAACTTTAGAAATTGATTTGATTTGACTCGATTTTCGATTGCAACTTTAGAAATCGATTTGTTAAAATTTTCGAATCGAGTTAATTCGAATTGTTAAAATTCGAATCGATTAATCGATCCGACGCAATTAGTCTACTTTTTTGTATAATTTATTTTGTCGATATTTGTAAAACAAAAATTGGTTTTCTATTAACAATATAAAAATATATTTATAAAAAAGATTTGAAAGATTTATATTAAAAAATATATATTTAATTTAGTAATCTAACAATTTATATCTAAATATTAAATTTAGTATAATTGTATTAAATAAAATTCGAAAGTATACGTAAATTAAATATAAATCGAATATATTCTAAATATTATATTAAATAAAAAACTAAATTAGAATTTTTAAATAATACTTAGAAACAATAAGTTGCTTACAATTAATAATTAAATAATTGTAATTTTTTATATAACAAATTAGTTAAGTTTCTAATATAAAATTATTATACAACATATATATATATTGCTCAAAAACTATAAATTAGTATATAAAGATTGTTAATACAAATCTAAAATATTATATATTAATATTATTATTATATTAAGAAATTTAATTAATAACTTTTAATAATAAAAAACAACATTATATTTAAGAGTATTAAAGTTAGCTTTTTTTTAATTTTAGTATTAAATTATATTAAAACAAAGAGAGATTAATGTAAATAATATTAATTTTTTCAATTATTTATTAGTTAATTATATTTAATTATTTGAGAAATTTATCTTATTAAATTGCTAATAACTATTAAGTTTTTTATATATTTACAAAGATTATTATTTTTGCTAATTAATATTATCTTAGACAATATTATATAAGATCTTGAATTTTAATACAAATCTATTAAACGCAAATTAAAGTATATATAATTTTATTATTTACAAAATCTTAACTTTGCTCTTAATATTATATAATCGATTATTTTAAAAAAAGTATACAACTAAAATAATTAAGAGAATTTAAGAAGATTAATATAATAAATTAAGCAAAAAACTACAAAATACTTAAGCAAATATTTAAAGAGAAAATAAACAATAATTCTAACTTTTATTAAAATAAAGTCAACAAAATTTTAAATATCTTGCACAAATAATTAAATTAAAAGATAAATATTTTTAAACAATATTTTGCTATAAAAATTCGATTAAACAAGTATTGTTGTTGTTATTAAATTAAATAGCAACAACAATATTGTAAAATTCTTTAAAGCAAATATAAATTTAAATACTTGTTAAACTTATTTTACAATTAAGAAGAAAATTATAATAATATTTTTGAAATTAGATTACAATTTCTAATTTATATATAATACTTTTATCAAATATTTAATATATAAGTTAAAGAAAGCTTAAGCAAGAATAGATTAAATTATTTATTTTTGTTGCGCTATTATTGTAAAATTCTATTGTTGCAATATATTTATATATATTTGTATAATCTTTACGTATATCTATATTGAAAAAAAGATAAATAAGAGATAAAAATAATATAAAAAAATTATTAGTATCTCTTGCTTATTTCGTATATCTATAAGAAGAGTCTTTGTATTTTCGATTAACAATAATAATATAATTAAATTAATAATATAATTCAATAAATCTTAATATCTTTATATTGGTAAAGAGTAAATATAAAAATAAAAGTTTAATTATTGTATTTTATAACTAATTGTCTTTTTTCGATTTTTAATTTTTGACTTTTACAATTAAATATATTTGATACAACAAGTTTAAGTAATCTTAATTTTGTAAATTTGAAAGTTTAATTTCTTTAAAATTAATATATTTACTTGTATTGTCGATTAATAAATAATACAATATTTGATTATTTAAGAATCTAGCTTTTATTGCAATATCTTTTAATTTTTGAGAAAACAATATTTTTTCGTTTTTTTATCGCTTTAGTTTGTATAAAAAGTTAATAATATCTTTCTTTATTATAATATATAGTTGTATCGATTTTAATATTAAAGTATAGAGCAAAAATTCTTTAAGTTTTATTAAATATCAAATATTTCTAAATAGATTAAATATTTGTAATAATTGTTTATTCTTTTTTTTTTGCACTTTTATTATTATATTTGTATAAAAATTCTTTTTAAGCAATTAAAAGCACTTTTAAGTTGCTATATTTTAAGATTTGTTAATTAATAAGATTTTGCTAGTTTCTTTGTTATATTTTTAATTATATTAAGATCTTCTTAAGTTAATACTTTATTTATTTGTTATTTGCATAAGTAGATTTAACTCGAAAAAATTATAAAAAACAAAATATTGTTTTGCAAATTTATTGTATTGTTGTTGTTATCTTTGTTAAATAATATTAAAGTATATAAATTGTTTATATTTGTATTTTATAATTATTTATTAATTTAATTGTTAAAGATATAACTTTGTAATTTGCGCTTATATACAACAAATTTTAAGAATATATAAAAGTTAAAATATAGTTGCAACTATTAAGAGCAATTTGTTGCAATTATCGATTTTAAAAAAAGAAAAAAAATTGTATATTCTTTTGTCTAGTTTAAAGAGAGTTAGTATACAATAAATAGCAAGTATTTAATTAGAATTTAATCGAAGATTTATCTTATTAAATATTTGTACGTTAACTTTTGTTCGATTAGACAAGCATTGTCTAATTAAAGAGTAAAACTTTCAAATATCGAAGTTAATAAACGCAGCTTTCGATAAGAAATTGAGTCGACTCTAAATAGCAGTTATATTATATTTATAACATATTTATGTCGCGCGACGATTATCCAGATCACGCGACTGTAAGGCGGCTTGCACCCGAGTCTCGATGCAGGGTGATTTTCGCGCAGATTTCTGTCATCTTGGCGTGCCAATTCATTTACTTTCATCAGGGAGTCGAATGATAACGCATTGAATCTACTCAGGCAAACCCTCAGTGATGGCAGTAGCGTTTCCATCTTCCGCGGTTATCAAGATGTCGCTGCGTCAAGCGTTGATGCCTTCCATGTTCTCGAATGCTATCCTACTCTCCACGATGCCCTTTCGATCGCGAGCTGCAGTCCTCTACCCATTGTTAAGGAGGTCTATCATCGGTCAATTACCATCCGCCATTCCTCTAGCTATACATTTTAGTCTTCCTTCCATTCTCTCCGAGCTCTGGGAATCGATTTTACGGGCCGTGCCCAAAAAGAAGACTTCGCATCGAAAGAAGCGTCAAAGATTCCTTGCTGGCAAAGCATTGAAGGATGTCACCAATCTAAACACATGCTCGGCCTGTGGGAACGTCAAAAGAGCGCATTTGCTATGTCCCTATTGCGTCGCTGGTAGGTCTTGCAGCTTCGGGGATCATGAATGGTGTACTCATGGAGTATAGAGATTCGAGGCATGTGGAAGACCACAGAGGGAATCAAGGAAAACTAGGAAAGAATCAGGCGTGACGGAGAGGCCTGATCCATTGGTATTGTGTTCGGCATAGCGTACGGTTTAGGGCATGGGAAGGCGCTTGGGGGAGTAACGGGCATTCGATTTACTCACACAACGCATTCGCAGGGAGAGCGATATCTACATCAGGTAGATTGAAGGCTTAGAATTCGCAATCACCTGGCATGGAGATCTAAGGCATGGCTCAAAAGCGATTGCGATGTCATTGTAAAGTCCATATAATTTGCCGAGATAAGGTACACTTCACCCACAAATCTTTCCCAAACAACCGCAAGCCATGACTAAACCACTCCATCATTTACTATCGAGCACCAAAGCCAAGTAGCGATATCTACTTGCAATGGTACGTAACCTCATGCAGGCCCAACGTTGACAACACCTTCTGAGCATTTCCAGTCGAAGCAATATCTGACTACACACACAATCGACAATGGTTCGTCAATGTGATAGTATGACCTATTACTTTATGTTTGCTTACTGAGATCTTAAGCACACGTGACCGATATATTCGCTCTTGCATTTACGCCAAACCAAGTGCTCTCTGCCTCCGGATCCTCTGCTATCAAAGTCTACTCGACAAACAACCCTGAGTTCCCTCTTGCACAGACGCTTGAAAAAGCCCACAAACTCGGGTGTCATCATCTTGCAACCAGCAAGGATGGTCGAGTAGCGGCGAGCGTAGGATTTGGCGGTGAGGTAAACGTATGGGCTTTGCAGGATGGCCTGTGGGCTGAAGAGGGCAAGATTGTAGGTACGATTTCCATGTCTTATCAGCACTCAAAGTTCCAGGATTTGCCTTGGTATCGCTAATCACATCTCAGATCACAACAAAGCTGGAGAGGTATGGGCCATAGCTCTATCGGAGAATGGGCAGTATCTCGCCGGCACGTCGTTCGACGGACGTATCAACGTTTGGGATAACGTTGCCGGTCGAGTCAAGATTCGCGAATTCGAGACCAAGGGGAGTTTTGGTGTGGCAATAGACCTTGTGAGTTATGCTACCAACCAGAGATCATCCATCAACTGATTGCAGAATAAGTCAATCAATGGCAGATTCACAGCATCCGGCCACGAGAATGGAAGCGTCTACATATTTAACAATGATACCGGACGCCTACTCCATTCATTACCAGGTCTGCGGCTCTACTTTCGTAAGACTGACACTTGCTAATCTTATGTAGGCCTCATGAAGCCCGTCCGAGCTGTGGCCATCTCGCCTGCCGCAAAGCTTCTCGCTGCTGCTGGGGATTCCAAGGTGATCACGCTTTACGATGTCGCTTCGGGTGAGCAAGTAGCGAATCTAATGGGCCACGGATCGTGGATCATGTCCCTGGATTGGAGCGACAGTGGCGAATTCCTCTTGAGCGGGTAGGTGCTCCAGTATCTCAATCATCTTCCAGTGGCAGTTCTGACGCCGATTGCAAGAGCTTTTGATGGTAAGGCCAAGGTTTGGTCCATCGACCAGCGGACTTGCGTCGCAACGCACACCGAGACGGAGAAGACTCTATGGAGTGTGAAATGGCTCCCTAGGGTAGGAAGAAACGAAGGCTTCGCTACTGCTGGAGCGAACCGAAGCATCTCGTTCTATCGAGAAGCAACGGGCGGTTAAAGCATCGCCTCGTGAAGTCGAGTTTCAGGCGAGCATAAGGAAAGCTATTCATAGCCAAGAGAGGCACGCGCATTCCATGATAAACCTCAGCTGAGACTTCCACCTGGACCTCCGAGTCCTAGATGAAATGACGATATGCCGTTCTCACTGAATGCAATGGGCGGGCAGACTGGAAATGCAGAGTAGGAGTTGAGTTATTCAGGTACTTTAGGGTTGTACGGAGTACCTCCATAGCCTGGTGCCTTGCATAAACCTTAATTCATAAGTTCATGCCAATCAAAATGAGGTAAGCTGAGAAATAGATTTCGGCTAGCGCAGGAATTAGCTGTCTGCAATTTCCCTCTGCCCCCTGATTCCTGTCCGGCGCGACTTCTCTTTTGCTTCTCCATCGTACGTCTCACACAACAGCAACTCGCTCGTCGCTACTTCTCGTTGACCACAGTCGCTCTTTAGCACCACACTCTTTACTTTGACGCGCTCTTTGTCTTTCAATACTTCTCTTCCTTCACTTCTCTATCTCCCAAAACCGTTAAACCGAACAAGATCAATCGTAAATCTTCCAACATGTTCGCTGTCAAATCCACTCTCTTCCTCGCTCTCCTCGCAGTCTCTGCCCAGTTGGCCGTCGCTACCCCACCTGCATGCCTTCTCGCTGCCGTCAAGTAAGTATCTTGGATTCGGAACCATGGATGTTTTCACTGGTCTTGCTTCTGACAAGATCGCAGCACTGAGAGCGAACCCGCAAACCCCCCGGTCGTATGTGGCTCGGATGCTTCGAAGGTCGAGGCACAGATCAAGAAGCTATGTGGCAGTAATGTCGATGCCGCCATGACTGCCTTGAAGTCGGTCTGCAAAGGCATTAGCACTTCTTGTAAGCCCTTGCCTACAGCATGGTTGCCGGCAGGTCACTTACAGAGTATTCTAGCATCGTCATCCTCTACGGCAGCGTCCTCTACGGCAGCGTCCTCTACGGCTGGATCCTCAACTGGCTCGGCCTCCGGTGTAGCGTTTGCCACAGGGTCCGGGTCCGCCGCCTCCACTGGTTCGTCCTACGCATATTCGACTGGCGCTCGGTTCCCGATTATTTACACGTCTACCTACTATGACACCGTATGCTCTTGCACAAAGACTGCTCAGATCAGGTATGGGTCTAGATCCCCTGCCCAGCCCAGATAATGACTGATGAACCTTCTAGCTCCACTGGCGTATCTGGCGGCTCCACCGGATTTGCGACTGGGACCGTTCCCGGCAGTACAGGGACAGGCATTGGTGGCGTCTCTGGGCCCAAATCTACCGGATCACCAATCGCGCCTACAGTCTCTCCGTCTGCTACATCTCCGAATGGGCCCAAGTTCACCGGCGCTGCCTCAAGGAATATGGGCTCCTTTGCGGCGGCAGCTGTGGCTGTAGCTGGTCTCGCAGTGGTTTTGTGATTATCTGAACTGCATTGTGTTTTTTTACCATGTCTTCAAGCTTGTACAAAGGCCCTCTGTGGGATCGAGAAGAGATATCCATGCATTTTCGGCGACGGTACACTGTCATGTGTCGACCCTACTGCTCTGGTGGCTATATTAGCTCGAATCTTAGAAGTTGCATCACTCCATAGACGGATACTGGCGGTTTGACAAGGACAAATTTGGGACTTGCTGCAGGCTTATTTAGAAGGATGGGTCGATGTGGCATTTTGCTAGATATTCAACTAATAACACTCTTTTCAACAATCCACTACAACCTGCTGAAGGATTATTTTGGGCGATACCTCAAGTTGACTTTGTAGGGAGGGATGCAGTACCAGACTGTGGACCCCAAGCTACTGGTCAGTCGTGCTCATCCGTTGGTATAATCTAGGGTTGTGGCTGAAAAAATCTCGAATCCAGGTGTGCTTTTTGATCGGTACTTTGGTGCCTCGCTTGATCACGGGGCTTTGATACCAGCCTTGCCAGCCGACTGATCTCATGATCTCAATATGCAGGCGTGGATTGGGCGACGGCGAGCCTATGATGTGTTGAGAGTCTGTCTGCGCCCTTGATCCAATATTCCGACTTGAACACTGCTAAACAATACCGACAGATCACCAGAGGCGATTTCAGGAGGGGAGAATCCGCACCCGGCATTTTGCAACAGAGACAAGGGCGGAGACCTTGGCGAAATCAAATGTTGCTTCTCGGATACCGCCGTACTCGAAAATCATCAAGAACCTCCATCGCGTTCGTAGCGTTCTTGGACCAGACAGGCGGTTAACGCTCGCTGAGAAAATTCTATATTCGCATCTAGACGACCCAGAGGATGCCTTACTGTCGAATACGAACAACGGCGCCCATATTAGGGGCAATGCCAACCTCAAGCTCAAACCGGACAGAGTGGCCATGCAGGATGCTTCTGCGCAAATGGCAATCCTCCAATTCATGTCCTGCGGGCTTCCATCTACAGCAGTACCTACAAGCATACACTGCGATCATATGATTGTAGGGGAGCGAGGGACAGACATTGATCTTCCTGCCTCTATCAAAGGCAACAAGGAGGTATTCGACTTCCTCGAGTCGGCAGCGAAGAAGTATGGCATCGAGTTCTGGCCGCCTGGCGCGGGGATCATTCATCAAACCGTTCTCGAGAATTATGCGGCTCCGGGTCTTATGATGCTCGGGACGGATAGTCACACGCCCAATGCAGGCGGTTTGGGTGCTATTGCCATTGGCGTTGGAGGAGCAGATGCCGTCGATGCAATGGTTGACGCCCCATGGGAATTGAAAGCTCCGAGGATCTTGGGTGTCAAATTAGATGGCAGGCTAAGTGGCTGGGCTACTCCTAAAGATGTTATCATGAAGCTAGCAGGCCTTCTGACCGTACGTGGTGGTACGGGCTTCATCATCGAATATCACGGCGCAGGCGTCGAAACACTTAGCTGTACAGGCATGTCCACAATTTGCAACATGGGGTGAGTGTTCGCGGAGCTCCTTATGGCTCTTGTGTATCATGCGATGTGCGCTGGAATGCGTTGAAGAGCACTTGCTCTTGATACATGTCTTGTTCACCCATTTTCCTGCCTGAAAGAGCACGGCTGACTCCGTGAACTTTAACAGTGCCGAAGTAGGCGCTACAACCTCAATCTTCCCGTTCGCTCAAAGCATGGTCCCATATCTAGAACTTACGCACAGGCAAGAAATCGGCATCGCTGCCGTTACGATAGCTTCTGCTCCAGGCCCATCGAATTTGCTGCGTGCTGACACTGACGCGGAGTACGACGAGGTTATCACGATAGATCTTTCGGCTCTTGAACCTCATATCAATGGCCCGTTCACACCAGATCTCTCAACGCCGCTTTCGCAGTTCAAAGAGGCTGTCAAGATTAATCAGTGGCCCGAGACTTTTGGTGCAGGTTTGATTGGATCTTGCACCAACAGTTCCTATCAAGACATGACAAGAGCTGAGGATCTCGTCAAACAGGCCTCATCAGCAGGCCTGGAGCCCAAATCCGATTTCTATATCACGCCTGGCAGCGAGCAAATCCGGGCTACTCTGTCTCGCGACTCAACTCTTGAGACATTCACTTCCGCCGGTGGTACCATCCTTGCCAATGCCTGTGGCCCTTGTATAGGGCAATGGAAACGTACCGACGGTGTCAGTCGAGGCGATTCTAATGCTATCCTCACCTCCTACAACCGTAACTTCAAAGGGCGCAACGATGGCAACCCGGCCACAATGAACTTTCTAGCCTCCCCTGAAATTGTCACCGCCATGTCCTACGCAGGCTCCACAACGTTTAATCCATTGACCGATTCGATACCCACGCCATCAGGCAACCCCTTCCGCTTTTCTCCGCCCCAAGGTTCAGAACTCCCCTCGAAAGGCTTCGCTCTCGGCAATCCAAACTTCCTACCCACGCCCGGCGTTCCCTCTCCATCCACGCCCGTCCTCATATCCCTCACGTCCGACCGTCTCGCCGTGCTCGAACCCTTCCGCCCGTTCCCCGACCACGACCTCAAGGACCTCCGCGTCCTCTACAAAGTCAAAGGCCAGTGCACTACGGACACCATCTCAGCCGCAGGGCCCTGGCTCAAATACAAAGGCCACCTCCCCAACATCAGCGCCAACACACTCATCGGCGCCGTCAATGCTGCTACGGGCGAGACCAACGTCGCGTACGACCGCTTCGAACCGGGCAGCCCGAAGAGCGGCATCCCCGAGCTAGGGGAGAAGTGGAAGAAGCAAGGGAAGGAATGGCTCGTGGTAGCGGAGGACAATTATGGAGAGGGCAGTGCGCGAGAGCATGCGGCGTTGCAGCCGAGGTTCTTGGGGTGTAGGGTTGTGCTCGCGAAGAGCTTTGCGAGGATCCATGAGACGAATTTGAAGAAGCAGGGGGTTGTGCCACTGACTTTTGCGGATAAGGGGGATTATGAGGCAATTGAGGCGGGAGATGAGGTCAGTACCGAGGGACTGTGGGCGATGCTGAAGGCTGCTGGGGAGGGAGAAGTTAGGCTGATGGTCACCAAAAGGGGTGGTGGGCAGAGGGTGTTGGACGTGCGGCACACGATCAGTAGAACTCAAGCGGGGTTCATACTGGCTGGGAGTGCGCTCAATCTTCTAGCGAAGAACGGAAAGGGCGAGACGACATAAAACTTGTGGGACGTATCAAAAGATGTAGATCAAACGACGGCATAGACACATGGATCAACGTGATCACGTAGCTCACATTCCCTCCCTCTCTCGTCACCACTGAACTGACTGTGCTTTGATGGCTTGCCCCTTGGTCCATGGATATTCACTAATTATCCAGTCCATCATTGCTCTCTTGACTGACTCTTTCCACGGTTGCTAAACGCTAGATGCACCAATTCCGCGGTTGAAGGGGATAAATAGAATGGTCGCATCTGTCAGTAGCAAGTGAAATTTCCTTCCACCAGGAATCACTCTGCAAACTGGAGCCCTTCCCAAGATCCTCCCCTGCTACTGTCGTCTGCCACTTAATCCTGCGGCTTAAGTTTTCCGGTATCCCTTGAACGCCGGAGCCGCACGGCACGAATGGTATCAATCACATAACAAATCCCTGAGTCTTGGCGTAGCCTTTCTTCATCTCCACGATTCGGTCAATTATGCGCTGACAGTCTGCTACCTCTTCCCGGCGACCTTTGGTCTCGGTTTAATCTCATCGGGATGCACTGGATGCAGCATAATCTTATTCGGCAACTGCGGCGTATTACTCTGGAAACCCTTACTCCAATCATAACTAACCGCGTACGCGAAGATATTCCCCGTCCTCGAGAAAGCCGTCGCGCTGATGGTCCCTCCCACTTCTGGGAACCCCTTGAGTCGGTGTTTAGCGTCCTTGTCCCAGAAATGGAAGGAGCCATCGCTGCCAGCCGTGCTGAAGGTGCCGTGGATGGGGTGGAATGATATGTCGTTGACACTGTAGACATTACTGACGTCCCGCTGGTTTGGAGGGGTGACACGATGGCATTTGAAGGAGAAGTTGAGGGCGGCATCTTTTTCCTCGACGTATTGGATTGCGCAGCGGCCTTCTACGCTGCCGACTGCGAAGCCATTGGATTCCTTGAAGCAGGATATAACTCTCGTCTGCCATTTTAGGGGTGATTGTATTGTTTTGTAAAATTCCGTCGGCTTGTTGAGGTCCACCACGTTAACGTAGCGATCTGCAGTCGCTATGATAAGCATTGTGTCTTTCGAGTCCATGCTGTAGATACGGTCTTGGCAGGAGACAGAAGCGACGGGAGTCGCCTGTCGGAGATCCCAGTATTTTACTGTCTTGTCCCACGAGCCGGTGACGAGGACAGGAGTGGCTTGGCCTGGAACGTCGACGAAGCGGGCGCAGCGAATGGGTTGATCATGCGCCGCGACTTGCTGGGCGGTAGTTTGACCGGCTGCGAGGTCTATCATGCGGGCTGCTTTATCGGCGCCCGCACCTACCACTTTGGTGCCGTCCTGGACTATGTCTTAGTAAATGAGAGTATCAGATAGCCGCAGGAGGCTGGCCAAATCTCACTTTCGACCAGCAACAGCTCAAGACGGGGCCTTCATGCTCAAACATGGCCTTCCCTTCGCTTGTCCCATTTGCAGCTATCTCGTAGATGCGGACTTTCTTGTCCCAGGACGCAACAGCTAGATGTTCAGATTGTGATGAGAATTTGATGTCGGATATTCCATCTTCGGGAGGGGCGGCAAGGGTGAAGTCTGACGAGATGTCGCCGTTGTTGCTTGTAGCTGACGAGGAAGGCTGGGAGCCAAAGAGTGCCATTGCGGGGCGACGGAGGAGGTATCGGGCGGGCGAGAGGGGGGCGCGAAGTCTCCCACGATGATTATAGCTTCGATTCGATCATGATAAGGCAACTATTGGAGGTTGACAGTCAACGGTAGACTTCTCACAACTCTAGGATTATGATAGTCATGTCCAGGAACGCGCGGGCCGATGTAGACGCGCCGAACGGCGCTAAGCCTTACAAACGCACCACAAGAGTAAGAGGTTTGCTTCCAAGACCTTTCCCCTCCACTCCTCGCTCGAAGAATCGCAATCAAAGCTGACAGACAGAGAGTGCACTACTTCGGTGCTCTCATTCAACACATAATGCTTTGGGAGAAAGTCCCCGGACACCTCGTTCTTCTTCGGAAGCTCGAGAAAGCCGAAAGGTGCCGCCATAAAAGCAACCTCCGCGGCTGACCTTCCCTTCACCTCCCTTCACCTCCGGCTCCTTTCCTTTACCGTTCGTACTCCTCAGAACCTTCCGTCTCCTTTGGAGGCTGTCGGGATTGAGGAGGAGGTGGGGATTGCGTTAGTCTGAGGTTCGGGATCCATAGGTGCATAGGAAAGGGTGTATTCGTCGAAATCGATAGATATGCGATTGCCCACATCCGTCCCTGATCCCTGCCGCAAGGTTTGGAATCGGGGCCCGGAGAGGGTAACTCAATGGGGCTTATTCTTGAGGCGAGGAGTCCACTTTCTGATTTCTACGGGCCTGCTCTTGGATCTGTTGTATAATGTCTTCGGTTTCTTTCGAAGATTGGCGATGGATGGCAAGGAGATGCTTGGTCAGACAAGCCAGGCTCATGCTTGTTCAGATGATGATATACCTACATAGAGTCAAGCACTGACGCATCCTGCAGACCCTATGTGGTGTCAGGGTGCCGCTGACGACTACAACATGCGTTATGGTATCTGATGGACCGTTCCCCAACCACACACACTTTTATAGTTTTTCCATAGCCCTCAGAATACATCTGAAAGACTTTAGCGTATGATTCTTGCAATAATCAATCCTCAGTATCAAGCACGTAGGCTCGTCGATGATGATCCGAAAGCGGTATCATTTTGCTCCCCTGTACGCAACGCCATGTCTGTTGAGCCTAATGCAAATATTCCTAACGGCTTCAGCCTTTCTCGTCATCTTTCGTATGGCCATTTGGATGACCATTCGAACGACCGTTCCTTTGCCCTGCGGGTTTCTCGTCCTCTTCGTCGCTACTCGCTCCTCCGACACTGTACCTCTCTCCTTCGATGCCCTCGTGGGGCTCCTGAACATGCAGGTCGTCGAGCTCGGCTTCGTCAAAATCTGCCGCCTCAACATCTCTGCGGTGGGCCTTGTTCCTTGAGCCTCCCATAAGCTGGCTACTAGAGCCTCCAAATAGACCTTGATACCCAGCTGCCGCTCGTCGGCTTTTCCAGACCCACCATCCCCATGCACTTGCTGCTATGATAACAATAACAAGCACCAGCTCGCTTGATCTGTAGTAAGCGTCCCATTTGACCTTCTTCAATTTGTCCTCTTCGGCTTGTTCAGCAGCCGTGCTGTTCGGATGACCACCAACACTAGTCTCCACACCTTTCTCGCCGTCAATGCGGGAGTCCGTTGGCTTACCACCTATGCTCGCGATGTCAACGTTCATGAACCGGTCCAACATATCCCTGGATCGTCTTGGATAGTCGAACGGTACCATGTGCGAGGAGTTGTAGAACAGGATGTACGTCAGATTCCTGGCTTCTTGGTAGATGCCGGCCGGCTCGCCCTCAAAAGTCCAATCTCTCCGTGTAGCCCACGTTCCTGGTGAAAGCTCAAAACCCTGAGCACCGTTCCACTTCATGTTATGTACCATCTCTTCCGTTCCCAAATGGTTGCAGATGAGGTCCTGGTCGCCGGAAAATAATATAACCGGCATGTGCTGGAGAAGATTCGGAAGCAGCTGGATCGAAGGTTTCGAGTCATGAACTTTGAAGTTCGACCCCACTGCACCCGAACACTCGGTCCAGCCGGTATGCTTGTCCTTGTTCACATGTAGCGCAGCAATCACCTCTGCCCGTCGAAGATACGGAGTCACATTCTCAAGATCGGGTGGCCAATTCATCCCACAGCTCGGGTATGTGTCGTCAAGACGGACGTCGTACATATTCGGACACCGCCCGTCTTTCATCGCCAGTTGAAGGATATCCATCAAGATCTGCTCGCAAACTGGAAGGTCGACACGATCAGTCCCACCCGGCTTGTTAAGCGCCGTGTCGCATTCTGACTGCTTGGACTCGAGCTGCTTGGCTTCGTCAGAGCCACCCTGGATGATACCTGATTTGTAGGCATAGTCTAAATAGGCGTGGTATTGTTCCGTTGGAGAGATCCAGCCATTACCGATCAGAAGACCGGACAGATTCCAAGCGTCCTTTGCCTCCTGGGCGTTACGATCGAGTATGGCCTGCGCGATATATGGTATATGCTGGCCAGCATAAGATTCTCCACTAATGTATAACTATAGTACGTTAGCTGCAAGATCGAGGTATAGTATACCGTTCTCACTCACATCATTCTTAGCGTACTCAGGAAAGAGTGCAAAGAATTGTTCGAGGAATTGGACCATTTGATTTGCCATATCTGTCAACTCGTGGACATAGCTATCCGTGTCGACATAGCTGAAACCGGTTCCGACAGGATTGTCGACGAAAAGTACGTTGGCAAACTCGTCCCACGACCCTTCGTTGTAAACCAGATGTGCGTCGTCCTTCAGCCTGTATGGTCCAATCTCCATCAACGCTCCATCCATGGAACTGCATCCCGGGCCACCATTGACCCACAGTACTGTTCGCTGTCGATTGGCAATATGACGGTTTTGGAAGTGCCAGAAGAAGAGGTTGCCGTGATGTTCAGGGGTGACTTCGATATGGCTTTCGGAAGGTATTAGCTTGGCTATGATGATGTGGAAGGGTGGCATCTTTTACCCAGCGTGCATGTTCAGCAGCGGACCAGCCGGCTGTCCGGGCAGAGAAGTGACATAGTAATCGGCTGCAGTCTTGTCTACCGCCGAATGTACAAAGGGAGGTATGAGGAGTAGAGCGACCCATGAAAGCGCAATGAGGGATGAAGGACAAGGCAGCGGTCGGGGTGTCCTCGGCGAACATGTAGAGTTGCGCATACTGTGTCCTTGGGTGGTCGAGCCGAGCAAAGCACGGCAAATTGTATTCGAATTAGTGAGCCCATAGAAGTGGACGTGGCGTCCTGGGCAGTGTTAACGTCGCCGTCATTCAGCTGAAGGGGAATGGCAGGTCCTGGGAAAATGTCGAACGCGCAGGCTAGATGGGGCGATGTGTATTGCGCCACTGAAGCGACACTATGCAGGAGGAAGGTACGGAGATCGTAGCGAGAAGGCTATTGGCGATCTTTGAAGATTGAGGTGGATCTGGGCGAGATGCTGACTGGTCTGGCTCCTTTGATGCTGCACGGGCTTTCTTCAGTGAAGCAAGCCCCTGGTCCCTTCGATCGGATCCGCTAGTTTAAGCGATGCATCCAACTTAAAACCGGATGCCCGTCACCTCATCCACCTGCGAGGAAGTGTAGGATTCATCTCCATCATCCTGGAAAATGCATGGGTAACAGGGACATGAAGACATACGACATTATGCTCCTAATAAGCACACGAGGCGCTCGAACCTCTGTCGCAGAAGCCCTGACTTGAGCTTTCCTACGACCAACTACCTTAGTTTCCTACGCTTTCGGCAACTCATCAACGCCAAGCTACAAAAGATCTCCAAACCCTTTCTCCGAGTCCTTTCTGATCAACTCTAACATTCCCTGCACCATGGTCATCATCCGTTCTACCAGACTACAGTGGCTGGAACAATTACAAACTTACCTTCGGCATGACGGGAGATCCGTCATCAGCGGCCATGTAGCGGAATGGCATCTCCGTGCTTTCGTGCTCATCGACTCGTAGCTCCGGATGGTCAACGTATCTGATCTCCTTCAAAGGTACTATGCACAATTCCAGCCTTCTATGCCTTCGGCAAACGGGGTAAAGAATTCGTTACCCTGTTTTTGTATCACGGTCCTCGTTACACGGACAGCAGTGTCTGTGGTCATCTGTACTGGCCCCAATCTCCTTCCCACGAATCCTTTGGCTCGCAGCTCAGATGTCCGATCTTTGGCGACTTAGCTGAAAGTATCTCTGGCGTTCACACTATGTCCTTACCTCGAGGCGGATCGTCGCCTACGTCGGTGTCAATCAAGCGTGGCGGTGCAGATTGGGAGGGCTAGCTATACCCAGTATTCCTCCATAGAGGAAGACATCGAACTGTGTGGAGTCTTCTGGACTGAGCTCGGATGTTGCAGCGGGGTCTAGTAAGCATACACGGTCTTTGCACTCATTGTATATCTCCTCTACCCCTCGGTGCTCGATTACTATGCCATTTGTGGACTTGATCTCCGATGGCACGCTCCAGTCTGCGTGAATAGAGGACAGGCAGAACTTGGACCCTGCCTCCAACGACTCCTGTGCAATTGCTAGATACTCAAGCGTCGACCAGGGCCCAAGTTCGGGATCGAGATGCTCAACGACATATGTCTTAGATTCCTTTGAGCTTTGAGCTGTCATGGTCCAAGCTCGAGCTTCGACCGTTACCATGGAACAGTCAGGACGCCACAATGTAGACTGATGGAAGCCGGGGTGCTGTCTCTCTGACAACTTGAAGGAAATATATTGACTCCCAATCCCAAGGCAGGGCCGACTGGTTCACACCCATGGGCGGAGGAGATGGTGGATGCCAAGACAGCCACTAGTAGCGGGCGCGCTATAGTCCCCCACCTCAAGCGGGAAGGAGCGCTTTCGCGCGGATCAGCTGCAAGTGACCAAACATTTGACAGCCGCTTCCCCTCTCATCCACTCGATATCAATTTGCCCGTCCACCTCAATCCGACGTCGACATAAAGTACCTACCAACGCATCGGCGGCTTCCTGCTGTGCATCGCTCAAGTCACGAGTATACCACCACCGCTTTCACTAGTTTGGCGGGGTCTGCAAAAGCCCATTAGTCACAAGACCGTCGGGCCTTTTTCTTCACGTCGTCGGCCTTTGTTGGATTACTCCTTCAATTCGCCATTGTCTTCCCTCTTCTTGAGCCATTCATCGTCAATGACTTATTAAAAGCGGGATCCTGTCCGTGTAACCTGCTCTTTCTTCTACAATCCTACGACATTTTTGGTTCTCGAGCAATACGTCACAACACACCTTCAGCTCCTCCCTTGCTTCCATATCAGTAGTTAAAGAGTCGCCGGCCAAGAGCGAGAGTCCCGTTTGCTGGCATTCTGCCTATCACCTGGCCTTTCCGAAGATTTCGCCTGACTCAAGAAAACAATTCCCCATCGTTGCTGCACGTTGACCATCAACAAGTGCCATTGGCCTCAACCCGAAGCCATGGATCCGCTTCAGAAGAACAAGGTCGATATCAACGTAAGTGGTACAGCATTCGGTTGTTGACCTTCAGCTTGGGAAGCTTACGGAGTCAGTCCTTCAACGAAGAGGAGCAGAAGCTGTTCCGACTTTATGGCAAGCTTCCGAATAAGAAAGACCTCCTGCAAAATAAGTTGAAGGTGGGTCCTTCTCTTCCCAATATCTCGTACATCGACACCAGCAACTAACAAGCACAAGGAGCGTAAGTACTTCGACTCGGGCGACTACGCACTTTCCAAAGCCGGCAAAGCATCTGAAGGCGGCGTCACCAATATGGGCTCTCAGCATCCTCTTCCGGAGAACATTCCGCACTTGTCTTCACCTGGGCCCACTGGTACTACGAATGGCAATGGCAACGGCCACGGTAACGGTGGTCCCGTGGCTGGGGGCCAGAGCGGCAGTCCGGTGAAGGAGAGCAGCTTCTTGCATCGCTCGGAGAGTGTTGATGAGGGATCGAGTCCGAAGAAGGATGTCCAGGAGGCTCGCACTAGCCCTCCTGCGAACGAAGGGGTGCCAGTGAGATGGCAGCATTGAGCTGCCTGGAAAGGGCTGGTTCTTCAAGCAGTACGTAGAGCATCGGCTCAACGGCGTTACGTAAGGGACCATGGACCGGGTCTGGAATCAGTTTGTTTGAGTCGACGAGCTTCGGTCTTGTGCAGCCCTAGTCCGTCTTGTTAATTTTGGCGTGCGGTTTGCAGGGGTACTGTAACATAGAGTGTTTGCACGAGAGTCAATTCAAGATGCGGCAAGCTTTTGGAACTCACGACCACCACTGTCCTATGCGCCGCCGCTATGCAACACGTTGAGTTTTCCTGCCTTTCATGCATCCAGCGCTTTTTTGGCCATCTCCATGGCTCCCTTCTTCGTCTTGTTGCCACCAATGAAGCCACTCGCATGCACAAAGATACAACCCTCGATCCCGGACACTTTGTCCAGCTCTTCGTCCCTTGCGCCCCTCCATGTCTCTGGCAAAGCCTTCCTGCTTTCAAAGCTATCCTTAGCCACCGGCACGGCCTGTATCCGCCATTTGGACCCCTCGTGGCTGCCTTCAGGATACAGAACGTATTGCACTTCCTCCTCGCCTAGATTCTCCGCTTCCAATGTGTACAAATGATCTTTCCACGGTAGTCCACCTTCGAATACTAACAGCCTGCCTTGGGGGTCAAACGCCTTGCGAGCCGCGTAGGTATCCCGCACCCCCTCCCTAGCTGGTAACCAATTGCGATGGTAATATTTCAGCTTTCGCAGGAACACCGAGCCCATCAGTTCGCTCGCCTGCAGAAATCGACCATCCTCCGCCTGCTGCACTTGATCAGCAGTGAATTCCCCCTTCTCCTCCGCATCCGACCATCCATTGAGGTCTCCGACTAGGGCCCCAAGTCCGATGCCCCCGTCATTGAATCTCTTTTGTAGACCCTTTGTATCCTCAGGGGCATAAACAGAAATCCCATTATCATGTGCATCCAATGCCTCCACGAAATCTCTATAGATCTTCCTCCACAAGATGCTCACCTCCTCACTCTCCTCACTCAGCCCCGTTTGCTGCGCGATGACTGGCTTTCCGAAGTGCATGTACACCAATCCCGCAGAGCTTAATTTTGTAGGTCGTGAAGGGAAGGTGGTATTGAACGTGCGTTGATGATGGTCGTAACGGTTGGTGGCTTCGTTGTATTCGCCGCCGACATCGACGACGGTGTGGCAGGTCGAAAGAAGGGAGGGATCGCGCGTGCGGACGAGTTCAGAGGGTTTGTAGGTGGGGACCAAGCGAAGGAGGTAGACGGCAAGAGCTTCGTCCGCGTGAAACTGGCCGTTGTGCGTGCCGATCAAAGGTGCTGAAGTCTTCAACCGTTTGCTGTTGGGCGACGACATCGCTCGGAGGGTGCGGAGCATGTACAATGCAGTGTTGATGAAGAGCTTCTTAGGCTTACTTTGCTATGTTGTTTTCGTGACTACGAAGTACGGAGTAGGGCTTCTTCCGCCGCAAAGATTCAAGCTAGGTCGCATTGGGACCGGAATTTCATTCGGTAAGGTAGGTCACTCGAAGGAACTGGGCAACGTTGCTTTTCCAGGCTCACCTACTTTTTGCGGTAGCGTTTGCACTTCCTTCTCAGCTATCCCTTGAACATACGGTTCCAATATTTTCCCCAAAATGTCGATACGATAACGATATGCCCACACATCATCGCGATGAAGCCAACATCCGACGCAAGATGGGAGAAGACCGGGCAGAAGCAGAGGCTCTCCTCACCGCATCCTTACACGATGAAGACGACATGCTCACTCGCCCAGCATCTCAGCGCCGACCTCAATCCGAGCGGCGCCAATCCTCTATCTCCAAGCCCCCACCCAATGGCCTACCCAGGACTCCAAGAACCAACAATCGTGTCCGTTTTGATATCGCCGAAGCAGAGACGAGGGACAGCAGGTCGAACGGGCACCTGCCCATGAACGATTTTGAGCGTGAGAGGGAAACATTGGAGGATGAGGATGACCTCTCAGATCACTCGCCCGTTGGCCACAGAAGCAGCACCGGACAGAGAGCGCCTCTTCTGACAGGTATTGAGGCACCAAGTGTGACAATTGCTAGTACCGATATCGACTCCAATCTGGAAGATTTACTGGAGACAGCAAGGCCCAAGAGCGGGATGCGGAGTGCTTTCATGAATATGGCGAACAGCATCATGTATGACTGTCCCAAGAGCCCAAAGCCTACAGATACTAACTCATCACAGTGGCGCTGGGATCATTGGTATTCGGGCTCTGGAGACATGATGGGTACAAATACTTACGGCTACGCCTAGGTCAACCTTACGCTTTCCGTCAGGCCGGATTAACCATGGGCATTATACTTCTTGTTGGCTTGACCATCACGGTATACCTGATTGAATGAAGATACAGTGCTATGCAAGGAACTGATATTGGAAGGTAGGTTGACTGGACGATCCGCTTGATAGTGACGAATTCGAAACTTAGTGGCGCCAACTCTTTCCAAGCAACAGTGGAGCACTGCTTTGGCAAATCTGGCCTGATTGCAATATCGGTGGGTTAGCCTCAGCAATAGAGAACAAGCGCATTTACTAACGCGCTGCCCCAGGTGGCTCAATGGGCTTTGTGGGTATCATTGATGATTGGGAAAACCCTGCTGACTTCTTCCCACAGCGCTTTCGGAGGCATGATTGCCTTTTGCATTATCGTTGGAGACACCATACCGCATGTCATGACTGCAATTTTCCCCTCCCTTCCGTCTACACCCTTCTTGTGGCTCCTAGCGAACAGACAAGCTGTAATAGTAATATTCATCCTTGGCGTATCGTACCCTCTATCTCTGTATCGTGATATTGCCAAAGTAAGGCAGCATTCCATAGTCCGAGTGGCATTACTGATTGGGGCTAGTTAGCGAAAGCATCCACTCTCGCCTTGATAAGTATGCTCGTTATTGTCGTTGCGATCATAACCCAAGGGGCAAGAGTAGCTCCAGAGCTTCGAGGTGACCTCAAAGGCTCTCTCTTGGTGCGCAGCGGCGTGTTCCCGGCTATTGGCGTTATATCGTTTGGTAGAGCCCCCCTTGACTCCTTGTATGCAGAAAGTGCTGACTCATCCAACAGCTTTTGTTTGCCGTAAACGCTCCTACCTCGAAGGAAATCGGCTATCATTTGACATATATAGCTAGATCACAACAGTCTCCTAATTTACGGCTCTCTCAGAAAGCCAACCATGGATCGATTTGCCCGAGTCACCCATTACTCAACGTCGATCTCGATGGTTGCCTGCCTTGCCATGGCAATAGCAGGCTTCCTAACCTTTGGGGACAAAACCCAGGGCAACGTGCTGAACAACTTTCCCATGGATAACGCCATGGTCAATGTTGCTCGTTTGTGCGTCTACTGTTTTCGGAATATTAACCTTCGAGACCGCTGACCTGCCGTAGTTGTTTTGGACTGAACATGCTCACCACACTTCCTCTGGAGGCCTTTGTTTGTCGTGAAGTCATGACGAATTACTGGTTTCCTGACGAACAATGGAACCCTAACCGCCATCTCATCTTCACCACATCGGTCGTGGTCACTGCCATGACAATGGCTCTTTTGACCTGCGATCTCGGTGCCGTCTTCGAATTGATCGGCGCCACGAGCGCTTGTGCGCTGGCATACATCCTGCCACCGCTCTGTTACATCAAACTTAGTACGAAAAGCCGCAAGACAATTCCCGCCGTCATGTGCGTAATCTTCGGCTTCACAGTCATGGGCATCAGCCTGTTCATGGCTATGGCCAAAATGTTCCGGAGTAAGCCAACGTCGTTAAGCCTACGAAAGATAGAGCAGCTAATGGGTGGCTATAGATCAGGGAGGTAGTCACACATGTGGATAGTATCGGTATTCCCTTCTACACTCTGTGGCCCAAGTCCCCGGCATAAAAACCCGCTCAACGCTTTATATGTCGTCCATGTGACGGTAGATCCGGTCGTCGAAAGAACCCTCATAGCGTTACGTAGGTTCGGCGGGCTGCACACCCTTGATGTTTGACTGAAACTCCACTAGGCCCCAAGATCGTAGCGAAAATGATGCGAGTCCTACCATGCCCGCACATGGCTAGCACCCGCTTTGTCTCTACCGTCAGATCCACATAGGTCTCGTTGTGACCGTGAGCTAAATGCCGCAGTTGTGGGCTTAGCGTTTGTCGTGGTTTAGTGGATATCACTCAGTCATCGCCATAAAACCCAGGTTCATCGCCTCCTCCACTGGGTAAAGTATGGACTAGTCAGAGGCCTAGCAGTGGCACGAGTTATGCTCCCAGGGTGCTGCCATCCTATGGGCCTTACCAGATAGGGAGAGACTTGCAGCAATGGGTGGTTAAGTGAAGGTCAGAGGATCTAGAGCTCGAGCAGCCGCGTCGGTCTTGATTCATGGGATGAGACGACCCGCATGGCGTGGATTGACAGCGGTGCTTCTTTATTGGTACCTGGTGTTGACTCCTCCACTTGAAGTCGTTTGTAAGCTTAAACATCTCCTGAGGTCGTGCCACACCGTAGTTTCCCCAGTCGTGAATCCATCTCCTTGAAGGCATCCATTCCTTGAAACGAACAACCTGCGTCACATAGAACCTGTTGCAGGTGAGGCCAGGAGGGCTCCCAGGCTTCTGGATTCACCAGATAGTTTTACGGACGACCTCTCCATTGACTGCTCCGCCTCCTTTAAGCATGATTTTCACAACTGCCAGAGGATCTTTCAAAGACGAGTAGTCGGCATGACCATCAACCGCAAGACGGCAGCGAATTCCCTGATCTTAATGACGATATGGATATTTGACCACAACACCTAGGTCGTCTCAGATACTGGGTGCTCCTGGAATATCACCAAAGGGATATCGAGACTAGGTACAGGATGCTACTGCCCGATAAATTGTGCGAGGCACATAGACGGGTCCCTAGACATAGTTCAAGCAACAGAATGATAGTCTTCCAACGAGAGCGATCCAGCCAGAAGGAAAATGCCAAAAAGGTCAATCGAAAGTCATAACACATGATTGCAGGCATATGAACCCGAAATAATATCGGAACAGCACTACGCCTACATCAAGGTCTATCAAGGCATCGGGAAGTGGTAGCTTCCATTATGATCTTCATACCAAAGCTACAGTGTCAGGTTCAGCTGTATGCACAAATAGCTGAGCTTGCACTAATTTATGTACTGGAATAGGCAACGTCAGCAGTCATGTGAATAAGTAGCCCTGTACTACCCTAAGGTACATTTCTCGCTAAGGAAGCAATAGCCCGCCCTGCCGCGCACAACCCCAATCAAAGTCGCGTCTGTCTGTCAACAAACTGGACACGCTTTCAGGGGGCACTGGTAACGGTACTCTAGACTTAGGAGCCTCTGAGGATACTTGGGAGTCTTGTGGTCAGAGTCTGTCCAGTCCTCACCATTCTGTCCTTTTCATTCAGTTCCACCTCAGAAGGCCGGATCGACCACCCACCCCAGCTGGTCAAGGTCCACCCACTCGTAGACTGACATCTACACAGCCAACGGTTGATGCAAGCCTCTACACCATTGAGCTCTACTCTCAGAGTTTGGACGTTGGAAGGATTCTTCGACCCCCTCTACTACATCTACAGTAGGGCGGTCAAAGGTACAATAGTGTGCTGGTCTGGGATTCTGACCAGACTTTGTCGGACAGCCGGCCATACCGCAAACAGGGTAAGCCTTTCTCATGACTCTCCTGAGTGACTGCATGCTCCAGTGCTTGGCCGCTGGTGTCGACTTCCTCTTTCTCACTGTCGATTTTAAGGCAAGTCTTGGGAGCCCCTTGGCTGGATTATGGTCTCTGGCCAGCTCAGCCGCAGTTTCATTGATGCAAGTCGGCAGGTCTCTCGAGTGGGTTAACGCACTTGGCAGAACCCTCCCATACCTCGATTCTCACCGACTCAACCGAAAGTCCTCCCGTCATTCCAGCTGCCACCTGTGGTTTCTGGTCTACAGTGGCTGTCCTCGGAGACTTGCTAACAATGATTCAGTACAACCGACCCTGTCAGACTTTCCAGACACTCCATCCACAGAGCAAAGTTGTCGGACAACCCAGCAGCTTCGAGCATATAGCCATGGAAAACCATCGGTCGCGCGGTGCTTACGACAGCAACGGAGCTATTCAGGAGGCTGATCAGGATGAAGGAACTCGTATCCAACGCCTTCTTTCCCTACAGCTGGTGGGTCATTATTGTACAGGCTTATTTGTAAACTTCTCTGCTGATTGATTTCCATATTCAAGGAGGCTTTAGGGAGTACTCGTCGACATGCTATCACCACCCAGGGTTACAAGGAGGATCTCAAGGAAGAGACATCTTCCCTGAGTGTAATTGAGAGAGCACGCCGCGTCAACAAGTCAGGGACTGTGGAGAGTCATATCACCAATAATGTCAAGGCCGGTTTGAATGGATGGAGCAGTATGTTAGAATTGTCAAGACCACTGTGGGGTAATAATATTGACAGCATCAACAGGCGCTTGGATGCAACTAGAGCACGATGGCACCGCGGAAAGCTCCCTGGACACTATGAACGACGGTCAGACCCATCGCGCAAAGCTCATGTCAGATCCTAGTGTTCGAGATTATAAGGAGGACTCGGGGTTCTTGACCGGCAGCTCACGTGGTCGTTTCGGTGGTACACTTAATAGGCCTCGTGGTGGGGGTCGTGGTGGTCGTGGTGGAGGACAGATAGGGAATCGTCCTGGACGTCATGGGCCAGCTCGGTGTGTGCTATTCCCACAGAAGTCGTTTCTCTTTGACTAATGCCGACTAGTGTACCTGCTGGGATGCCCTCGCTGTCTAGTGTGGAAGAAGAACAGGAGCTCAGTCGTCGCAAGGGACGCGGAACTTTTCAATTTTCGTCTCCCGGCAAAGGCTTTCATTCAACCCAGGGGCAGGTTCAGAATCTGAAGGCTAGCAATCCGATGAAAACGGTGCCAGCGTGAGTCTCAGGTTTCCCACTTAGAACCTGGCTCGCTGTTTGCTGACTACTGGCAGTAAGCATGCGAAACCCGACAAAAACCTAGCTTCACCTGGTAAATCCATGTCTGCTCGCCCAAATTCTGGCTCAACAGAGGCGGACTTAATTGCTTCCACAAAATTCGAGCGACGCGTACCACCGTAAGTCGAAATAATCCCCAGCTGATAAACTCTGCTGACTCTTCCAGAAGCAATGGTGTGGATCGACCTTCTCTCGCTGCTCCTAATACGTTCATGGCAGCAGCAAAGAGAATGTTCAAGATCCCCTCAACCAGGAAAGTCGAGTCGACGCCTCTGGCCCTGAAACAGTCGGTATCCACAGTGAAACCTGTACAGCCTGCTGCAAATCTTCCTCCCAGAGAAACGCTCTCAGAAACTGCAGCTTCTCCAAAGGTTACTTCCTCGACCCATCGTCTGTCCATAACTTCTCCACCAAATCTGGCTGCACAGAATGATGCCCTTAGAAAGCCTGAGGCTATGGCTCGAGATGCGAAGAGTACTTCGAATCCCAATCATAAGACCGCTGTGATGCCGAGTACCACTACAGATCCAGTTGTCCCGAGCCCCACCGAAAAGGTCATCTCCGGAGAAGTCGAGCTTCCATCCGCAGTAGCTCAGTTCCTCGCGAACTACGGATCTGCCATGCCTTCAGGCATGCTTCTCAATCTTCAGGGTTATCTTGTAGGTCAAGCAATCTCGAATGATCCTAAGAGCGCGAACGTAACAGCCTTTAAGAAGGCGGACGCCTCCACGACGAAGACCAAGGACGCGGTTGCAAAGCAGTCTACGATTGCTGCCGAGGCGAATAGCGTGGACGCCAGTGCGAAGCCAAAGATAGTGATCAAGCTTCCACAGCTTGTCGGTGCCAACGCAAATTCGACCGGTACTCAGCCTCCTACTGCAAAGGCGCCCTCGACTTCTGTGGTCAACAAAGCTTCGTCTCAATTATTGCAAGTTCGACAAGAGATCCACTCATTGCCTGCAACACCGAAGGCGCCCGTACCTACACGAACTCTAAGGTCTAATGAGCCAATCGCACTTGAAGCACGCCTCGTCCAGTCATCGGCCTCGCTTCCGTCACCCGTCGTACGGATCAAGGGCGACGGCCGTGCTCGTGCGGTCATATTCGGAGAGCACGTATTTAAGGATCGTTACTCGATTGACGATGACGATATCGCTTCTCCTGTGAATAGCACTGTCGACGCACAGAGTCCGATAAGTGCTGCTCTTATCCATCTCAGCTTGCGGGAACAGCACCGCCCGAATCCCAGTGTGGGAGCTCCAGCTCGTGCGGTGAATACTGACATCAAGCCGATCAACTTTCCACCAGCAGTGCCTGTCAAGCATACACAGCAGGGAGTGGCCAGGTCACTCCTCACTGCTGCAGAGACACCAAATTTGATCGGTAGCGCGGTGGAACGTCCCAGCCCTCCACGTTACGCTACTGAAAACCCTTTTGTCCAGCCACTATTGAGGGAGATGTCACGGGCAGCCAGCAGAGCAACACCCATCGCAGAAGCTTTCGTCCAACCAGTGTTGGAAGGGAGGTCTCGGACTTCAAGTCGAGCCACGTCCACCGAAGTCCCTCGTCTGGATTCTTTGTCTGGTACAGAACGATATGCCACCACGCCATACAGCTGGAATGAAGATACAAAGCGCGCCCCCAGTGGCGATGGCTTGAAGCCGCAACTGCCAGCGTTTCTGCAAGGCTTACAGCCAAGCAAGGACCCGGCTGCCGCGGCTCGCGCGCAGTATGGTGGAATTGTAAGTGCTGGTAGCAAGTATACGAGGAAGGAGAACCAGCCGCCAGGCAAAGAGCAAGACCCAATGCAGAGTGCTCAGGCCCGCGGTTACCGATACACTGGTCTCTAAGCGGCTCACTCTACTTTCGGGCTCACGTTCCCATTGTCGGGCTAAACCTGCTAAGCGACGAGAGGCGTTCGAGCAGATCAATAGATGCTACGGCTTTACTCAAAACCGACTTCTTCTTTTCACCGTGTCTCTGCGATTGTCTGAAACATGTTGGTTCATCCTCCTCAGTCTCCTGTGATCATCACGGTACCATAGCCGTGGCGATATGATGCTAACCTTGGACCAGTGCTGCCATTCGTGGGGTCTTCATGCTAGGATAGCATCTCACCTTGTTGAACCCACACTATCATATGCGCGTCTTCCTGCCGACAAATGACACTCGAAGAAAGCGATGGGATCAGAGAAGAAGATGAAGTTGAAATGTGGATGTTCCTACCTGAGCTGATTACCCAGATGTTGTGCATTGGCCTCAGAATAGAGAATGCGGAGAAATGTTAGATGGCTTTCTTAACCAGGCAATGAGAGCTTGTTGTATCCCACTCTTCGTTCTATGTAAGCTGGATATGCACCGTACAAAGGCTCCAACAAGCCAGGGCGCCCGCCAACCATGTGCATCCAGAAGCCCCCCAAACACCTTGCCATGCCGCAATGACTTGACAAAGCTTTCTCTGTTGTCGTTCGCCATCATGATCTACTAGCTAAGTAATAGCAATGCCTTGCGCATTTTCAGACGTCCGTTGCCTCTTGGGATCTCCACCAGCATCATTCGGAAGATTCACCGAAGCGGAGGTAACGTCGTTGAGTGCTGGTCGTCCGCTCCTGGAACAGAAGTCAGATTCTCAGGGGAAATTAGAACTGATCAACAGCAAGTGCTTACACCACTCCGCCCGCATCCGCTGGCCTCTTGATCTGCGGCGGCTTATACGAGCCTCGATTCTGCAACGGGCTCCCCGCGCCAACCGGCATACCTACCTTCCTCGACTTATCCGCCTGAGGATTGACAAAGTTCGTCCGCGGTGGGACTGCGGCCGCTACGGTGGATGCGCCTACTGTTTCCGTTCGCACAGGCTTGCTTTTAGTGTGATCGACTCCAGCGGTCTTGCGGATCGAGGGGCTTTCAAGATGAGGATTGAAAGTGGGAACATTGGACGGAAGGGCGACGCCTTTTTGAAGAGATTCAGCAGCTCTAGCGGTGAAGAAACCTACGGGTGCATTGTGCTCTGTCGTGTTTGATGAGTCCAAGGGTGGTGTGTTATTGGGAGCGAGACGATCAGCGTTCTGTACGGCGCGGGCTGATGGACCCACTTCTGCAGGTCTGCTGTTGAGGGCACCTGAAGGAGCTACGGGAGCTCCGGGTATTCGATTAGAGGCTATGTGTGCTAGATTAGGGGGTCCTCTCAGGGCTGGAGGAATGGCAGTGGTGGCTTCAGTCTTGACGGGTTGCGCCCATCCATTTGTGGAAGCAGCAGAGGGCGTTCGGGGGCTGAACGCTGGTCCGGGGGGTGCAGGTTGAGCCCTTGAAAGCGTTTGCGGTAACGAGTGAGGATCCCTCCTTTGAGGTAAGCCAGCGTTGCTCCGGAATTGACGCGACGCAACGCTTGAGTCCAAAGCCACACCGTCGGGCGGTCCATCAGGGGCGACAGCAAGATCAACCTCGTCGAATTCATCGCCTGCAGGACTCAGCAAACAATAGGAGCAACGGCGGGAAAAGATCCTACTCCCGAACTCATCCTCGGCGTCGCCATGTTCAGTGAGCGAGGTCTCCGCATCCGCAACGGACTTTCGCTTGAGCCGAGCATCATCCGACAGCTTCTGGGGGTTCTGTGGCCCAGGCTCCACCTTGATAGGCGCAAAATCCGGATGCCGATAAAGATTGTCGGCATCCCATCTAGTCTAAGTATGTCAGACCAAGCGGCATTCAGTAACAGAAAGATGTACGTACCGGTGCAACTTTGAGCTTGGTGACCTTTGATACATAGTCCTTATCATATATGCAATTGCCCAGTAGGTTGCCAAAGTTTCGCAGTGCCCGTTTCAGACCGTCAGTTGTGCCCTCTTTCTTAGCCTTCTCGAAAGCCTCGGCCTTGCCCTTGCAATTCTTGATCTGGCCGTATCCCACGTCTTCATGAAATGTGCCATCACGAAGCGTCACCCGGACTATGACCGACAAGCCAAGGCTGACCGCTCCCGTTTGCTGGTTTTCGTCCACAAAGTCGATTTGAATATTTTGTATGCCGCTCGACCAGCCATTGAAACCGAAGACCCCATTCGCAAGGCTTATGCATTTGTCGGCTGCGAGATAGTGTACTTTTTGCCCTGCGGGCCCCGGTCTTGATGAGATATATTCAGGTCCCAGCTGCTTTTGCAGCCGACTTGACAGCGTTGCGATCTCTTGTGCCGTGTATTCGGTGACGTGTGGTTTTATCTCTTCGAAGGGATTGACTGACGTTGTAGCCGCTTTATGTTGTTCGCCTGGTCTGCCGACGATTAGCTCAGATACATGAGGGATGGCTGGTATCACCTACCCCGGCATTGTGAACGTATGAGAGTATCTAGCATCGCAAATCTTAGCTACTTTGTATATGAACCTTGGGCACCATTGCAAGCACCCTGTAAGAACTGATCCCGTCTAAAGTCGTAAAACGGGGTGAGCTTGGACGCGATGCTTATTTAGCGTGACGTTGACCGCGCAATCACGTGATCTTTTGGGTCCCGCTCACAGGAGAACGGGGTTGGTTCACTACGTTCATGCACCGTCTTGATTCTTGTACGTTGGCAAGAGACTTGCTCAAGGATTACCTAGTCAATCTACCTATATCTTCAAACAGTCCCATCTCCCGGGTCTCCCATTGAGTGTTTCTGACTGAGTGAAACAGATGCTTTGACGGTTTGCCTCGTTAGCTATGGGAATTCGCTGGTCATTTGGTCGATCGTCGTTTCGTCAGATGGTTGTTCGACGTGTACGGCAGAAAACGAGTGCGGCGAGGGACCAAGCAAAGGTTACACCAGTCTTGGAAGACAATCGTCATTCTTTAGTAACTACGCCGATGCTATGGGAGACCAAATGACTTCCCTCCGTATGCTGCCTCCAACTCATGGAGCATCATTGTGATGGAATACGCCGCCCGCTATGCAACAACCGCCCAAGCGCAATCCCTGTTTTATATACCACCAAACCACGTCAAGATCTGAAGAACGAGTCATTCGTGGTCTCGACTACTTGACGATCAAGGATGCACTGGGCACCAAGCCAAGCTCCTTCAGTGTTGCGCCGAAATCCACCGCATCGAAGACCTTCTTCGGGAAGTTTTGTGTAAAGCTCTGGACCTCACTGCCAGTGTCTTGGCTGACAGCTGAAGCAACCTCATAGAGAGTGGTCTCGACTGGGAAGGTTTTCGTGATGCTCCCACCGGACGTCTGAAAACGAAGACGGGCTTCTGTGTACGCTGATGCCGGCTTTGATGTTACAGGGCCGGAGTTTGCGGCAGGTGCAGCTACTGGTTGGTGCACTGCAGGCGCTCGGCCTTCTCGTTCGGCCTTCTCCTTCGCTGCTTTCAGGCGACGCTCCTCTTTATCTGCCTCGATCTTGGACTTGATTCGTTGCTTGGCCGCGATATCGTCTTGCTTCTCTTTGCGCTTCTTTTCGGCATCCTTAATCTGCTCCTTCTTCTGAAGATCCTCCTTTATATCCTGAGTCTCTTTGGTGGATTTTCGCCGGATTTCCTATATCACGATTAGAAATCTCGTAGCTATCGTCTTGAGCGCCGGCTGTGTGGAAAGCACACAAACATTCATGGTGTCAAGAGGGACTTTGAGGGGGTTCGGAAAGGAACAAGACAAAAATATCAGTGGTGATAAGGGTCCAGCGAAGATAGTGTCCATCCATCCTTGCTGACGCATGAAAAGGATATCATAACAACATACCTCGTTCCGCTTCTGCTCTGACTTATCAACATCCTGAGTGCCAGCGCGCTTTGCTGCTGCCTTCTGCCTCAGTTCCTCCAGCTTGGCCTTCTTTTCTTCTTCCGTCAACGGCTTGATGGATTCGGTGGACTCGGAAAAGTTTATGTGGCCAGTCTTTGACGCATGGAACTCGGCTTGCGCGTGGCTACGGAGTTGCCTTCCGCAATCATTACAGACGAGGCTCTGAGCTAATTCACCTGGCTTGAGTGCAGGCCCAGCGTCGGGGTCATCGGCAGCCTCGCTGGCTTCGGCATGGATTTCCTCCACCGTCTTATCTGCGTTCTTGTCCAACCAGTCAATAGCTTGGTCCACTGTTCCGCAGATGTGTCAGTTACCATGCTGTGTCGCTTGACGGGTGTGGTCACAACACACAATTGCCTGACTTCTGGAGAGCCATTTCAGCTTTGTCTTGCGAAAAACCCATGGCCAGAAGTTGTTCGAGGTCTGTGGGTGCCATCTTGTTCTGTGTAATTGTATTGCTACGTGTAGGAGCAAGATTGAACGGCCTAAGTGGTGCTAAGAGAGTACAAAGCTGGCAAGCGAGTGTGTTGGTATACTCTCGCTTGTGTTGGGCGTAGTGAAAGGACAGCAGCCATCGACATGTCCAACGGTATGTCATCATGCGTGTCAGGCTAGTGAGCACTTCGGAAGAAGCGAGCCGTGGCCCGCAGGCCAAGGCTGAAAGGCATGGCCAGCTTGCCAAGCCCAGCTCCATGGTCGCCGCATCTTGAACAGCCACTCACCAACGGTCCCTCTCTTCACCCTCAGTGACCTACCTGCCAACCCATCTACTTGAGGCCACATCGATATCTTTGCTCCCCAGAGTGGATCAAGCTTGTCATACTCCGCGTACTCGAACGCGAAGTATTAAATCTTCTGCAACTTGCTGTAACGCAATCCACCATAATTGAGCAATCGGACACGCCATAACAGTACTCGAGCTCCTCCATCGATCGTCATGTCTGTCCAGCTCGACCCTCCGGAGCTCGGCTTCCGTCGTATGTGTAGCATTGAAGGGCGCATCTCCTGCGGTGGCTGACAGGCTTGCATCAGGTCCTTTCACCCATGAGGTCATCCAGCTATTGCGCCTTGGCAATCCGAGCAACGATCCTATAGCCTTCAAGGTATACACCTACTTTGTCGCTGACTCTATGATCTACAAGCTAATCTACGAAAGGTCAAAACCACCGCGCCTAAACAGTATGTGGATGTTGATCGACTTCGAGACGTGCGACTAAGCCAGCCCTAGATACTGTGTCCGCCCAAACTCCGGCCGTATCGAGCCAGGCAGTGAGGTCGAGGTTCAGGGCAAGATACCATCCTGGCCGTCGCCTTTGCTTGTCATTCTGACCACGAGAACCAGTGCTACTCCAGGCGATGAGAGAAGACCCGCCTCTGGACGCTCGGTGCCGTGACAAATTTCTCGTTCAATCTATTGCCATTACACCTGAGAAAGATTCATCAAATATCGCGACTGTTGTGGGTCATCTCTCTATGCAAAATGTAGACCAAGGCTCACAGATTTTAGTGGTCGAACGTAGAAAAGACGGCAAAAGGGGATATCCAGGAGCGGAAGATTCGTGTTGTCTTTTTGCCTGCTTCTGGACCTGGCACTGAAGCAACTCCCACCCACAACAACGTTAACGGAACAGTAAGCGGGATTCTTTTGAAGCGATGCATGCATGGGAGTTAACCCGGGATCTAGCATCTTGGTGATGAAGCACCTCCAGCATATGGTTCTCCATCAACATCTTTTGGCTCTCCGGCTGCTGCTGCAGCTCCGCTCTCTGCGAATGCTCCAGATAGCTCCTCTCGCGCTACCAAGGAGACAGCCGGCAATGCCACTGGTACCGCTCAATCATCCCTCGGCAATGCAGCGTCGACTGTAGCCAACGCTATACCCACAACTTCCGAAGACGTGCGCCAACAGCTCGCCGATGCCAAGGCGCAAATTTCTCGGCTGACGGAACAAGCGCAGGAGCAGGTTTTGAGGCAGAGAAAGAGTGATGCCGTGAATCAGGATTCTAGAGAGCGCATCTCGACCGGGACAACAGGTATGGGCGTTCAACAGCAACCGGCTGATGGGGTACCGGTCCAAATTGTTGCCGCGCTCTGCTTGCTGAGCTTCCTACTGGCCTACTTTCTCTTCTGAAGAGAAATGTTTGTTTGCAAGATCTCAATGGTCCACAAGAAGCGCAAGGCGAAGGAGGATGACCGGTACAAAGCGATGATTTTTTAATGTTCCTGGGGATAAGGTCAGCTGGGCCAATTGCTCGATGTCAGATTCATGGAGGAGGTCGCTCTCTGGTCCAATGAGGGCTCAATCCAAACATCCACAATGTTGGTCTTCCTCCGGATGAGAAAACCATCAGCAACCACAGGGACTGATCTCGGCGCACAACATCACTCTGTGCGTTGGTGCGGAGTGGCAGAGGTACAATACGAGTACAGCACTGGCCCAGTCCTCCACTACGACGTCTATATCTGTACTCTAGGTGTTCGATCGGATAGGAGGCATACGTCCGGTCTAATGCTTCACGTGCTTCAGTATACGCTAGCCTCCGTTCGCGTAGATGCGTCGTTGTCTATAAACCTGTCTCAACGCAATGCGCTGGGACTCGCCTGTTTAGGTCTTTTCCGTCTACTAACTAACTCCCAGGCCTCTCGTTCGCGCCAAGTTCATCCTCCTTCCACCCACCGACCTTCCTCCCGCCTTCTCTCCTTTTCACTCGACACCACATACTAACTTCTTTGTCCCAAACGAACTGCCAGAGCACCCAGACCCAGCTCTTATGGTGCGGTAGATCTATGTAGAACTCCTTCGCAATTTCATGTAGTACAGGTAAGCGACTCCAGGGTATCGCTGGAAAATCGTGATGCTCATTGTGTAATCCTACGTTGTAGGTCAACATGTTCAGCGGACCATAGTAGGAGAAAGTTTCCGGTACAGGGACTATATTTGAAGGGTGTTTCGCAGTTTCCGTTTGTTTCTCGAATACATAATGCTCGGCAATGAAGTGGCCCGCACAAGGGTGTAGCGAGCCCGCCAGGAAGGAACTGATGATCAGATAGGCGAGAGAGTGGAAACCTGCGTATCGCACGAGCAGGAAGTCAAAAGTTATTTGCGCCACGATGTTCAGGAGGTGGATATGGGTCAATGGCAGCTGGTACACCATCATCGGACGAATGGCGTAGAAGAGGATCTGAAAGGTGCAGAAGAACGCCTTGCCAAGGATCGAGTCAAGGAAGAAAGCCTCGAGTGAGGTGGGAAGGTCAGTGTCTAATCCATCGACGCCCAGAGACTTGTGGTGGGTCAAATGGTAAGGCTGTTAACCGGTCAGTCGCCACGCGTGTTACAGGGAGGAGGTGATGCGTACTCGGAATGCCGCGCTGTATGGCACGCCAATTGGGAGGTTTGCGAAGATGGCGAAAAGTCTATTGACTAGGGGGGCCTTGAAGGCTAGATTGTGGGAAATCTCATGAATGGACAGAAAGAGGTTCTGGTTTGCAGTGGCGCCAACGACGTACGCTGTAAGGAAGAATTGCCAGGAGAGTATGGGCGTATCCTTCAGGCGTATGGCGCAGGTCACTTGGAGCAACAGCACCAGGAAGACAAGGTATTTGGTCAGAGGCTCTGGTCCGCAAAGCTTCGTTACCTAATTCGCATGAGTATCAGAGATTGTAAGAGGCCGAGATACTCTACCTCTGGGTGAGCCTTGATGATAGCCTGTCTCCTCGTCCTGTGTGGCTCCTCGGTGTACGACCAAAAGAATGGACTACTATCAGACTCTGACGTTGAAAGCTCTGCCTTGACCTGTGTACGAGTACACGGCGAGGCCGTGGCGGTAACGACTGAGGACTGCATCTTCTGAACAAGAGGCGAGATCATTCAATCGAGTACAAACATGATCGAAAGATGCTCTCCAACTCTGATAGAATCGCGGGATGGTTGCAAAGTAAATTCGAGCACTCATTTGTCTTTTAGGCGGTCCGTGGTCCGTGAGAGAACGGGTGATCGACAGGGTCCAAGCCGCATCTACAGTCCCCCGCACGTGCGGCCAAGACGGCCAAGACCGCTGTTCCGCCATTGTGGGACTGGGCAGTCCCTCTGTCTAGAAGATCCACAAGTCATACTTGTCTTGTTCATTCTTGAAGGTGTCTCACCGTCATGGCCTCTAAGTTGAGCGATGGACTGGGGAACGTCAAATGTAATAGCATGTGCGCCCTGATTCCTCATCTTGGCACTGACTCGCACCGCGTCAGTAAATGGCCAAAATAGCGTCAACAGTCATGATAATCTCGCAAAAGGCCAGGTTCAGAATGCAGACAAAGATGAGGATGATTCCGAGGACGATAAAGACGACACCGGACATGCAGACGGGGACGGCGCAAATGGAGGCAAGGTCACCCTTTGCGAAGACAATTCCAGCTTTCTCTGATCTTCTCCATAGCCGCAAAAAAGAAAAAGAAGAGAAAGCCAAGAAAAAAGAAGGGCGGAGCTGCTGCGAGTAAAACCCAGTCATCCCCTCCTCGAGTCCGCCTGTCCAACTTGTTCCCAGACGGTCAATACCCTGTTGGGCAGGAGGTCGAATACCGGAACGAAAACTCATATCGAAACACCAGCGAAGAGAAGCGTCAACTAGACCGCATGAGGGACGACTATCTGAATGAATACCGGCAGGGCGCAGAGATACATCGACAGGTCAGGCAGCATGCGCAGAAGAGTATCCGGCCTGGCCAGACCTTGACCGAGATTGCTGAGAACATCGAGGATGGTGTCAGAGCGCTTACAGGGCATCCTGGTCTGGAAGAGGGGGACAATATCAAGGGCGGTATGGGCTTCCCTACAGGCCTGAGCCTCAATCATTGCGCGGCTCATTATACACCCAATGCCGGAAATAAGGTGGTGCTGCAGGAGAAAGATGTGTTGAAGGTCGATTTTGGGGTCCACATCAACGGTCGAATTGTCGACAGTGCTTGGACGGTGACCTTTGACCCTGTCTACGATAATCTGCTGGCCGCAGTTAAAGATGCAACGAACACCGGCGTCAGAGAAGCTGGCATTGATGTGCGTGTGTGCGACATCGGAGCTGCGATTCAGGAGGCAATGGAATCATACGAGGTGGAGATCAATGGTCAAACGATCCCAGTGAAGCCGATTCGCAACTTGAACGGCCATGACATCGAGCAGTATAGTATACACGGGGGTAAGAGCGTTCCAATCGTCAAAGGCGGCGATCAGACGAAGATGGAGGAGGGAGAAATATTCGCCATTGAGACATTCGGGAGCACAGGAAAGGGATATGTGCAAGACGACGTGAACATCCCTGGCCCTGGCCTGCCCATTATCTGCTAAAGAATGAGCAGATGGAGACGTCGCACTACGCCAAAAAAGGCGACGCTCCCAACGTGGCGCTGCGAGTGTCTTCAGCACGAAGCTTGCTAAACACCATCAACAAAAACTTTGGAACACTCCCATTTTGCCGGCGCTATCTTGATCGCTTGGGTCATGACAAGTACCTGTTGGGAGCAAGTTGCCCTTTCGCGCTCTAGCGTAGTAAAAGACGAAAAAGAAGCAAAGACGGCTGACTGGCTTCAGTTGAACAACCTAGTGTCGAGTGGCATAGTGGAAGCATATCCCCCTCTATGCGATGTCAAGGGCTCATACACAGCGCAATTCGAGCACGTAAGAGATACTGGCAGATGAACGTTCAAAATGAGACGTACTAATACAAATCGTAGACAATCCTACTCCGGCCTAATGTCAAGGAAGTCATCAGCAGAGGCGATGACTACTAAGCTGGGGCGTCACATACCACTGATCTTGTTGATGGTCCGCGAGCGTGTTCTGCCATATGGACGCGAATCTTGGCAGATGCATGCTATGATGTAGGTAACTCTGAGTTGTATTGTTGCATCTGCCCTTATTGTGGCGTTTTGAGAAGAGATTCGGTCTACAAGTTAAAACGTGTAATTTCAAATTGAATCAAGAATCTCGGACATGGGGAAGGTGTTTGTGACTACGGATGATGAAGTCAAGAAGCACAAATCTTTGAGATTGACGCCATTATGAGCCTGCGAAAAGTATGACTCGCAGTTTCAGGCGCTCCCCTCCATCAATGAAAGGCAGACCCAATAATCCTTTGCCTTCTGATCCAGAACAGCAAAGCGACATTCGTGCTTTCTCTCCCAAAACTTCAGAACGACTGGTAGTAGATTCTTTAGAGGCTTTTAGCTTCGAGCGCGCTATCAATCTATGTTATCCGGTCATGAGACAGAACGGTCTCGATATATGTTCCTCAGTGACAGATCACCACCATCGTTGTCGAAAATCTACTCAGAAACAGCATTGTGGTTGAACTTGTTCTTCCTATGTTGTTATCCCGTCTCCAGGGGTATAGTGGCGTGGTTGGCTTCTTGGAGCTTCTGGCTAAGTGAACACCCATCGCATACTTCTCGCTCGGTCTTCGCGACCGATGTCGTATCTGCTGTCTTGGAAACGCAGCTGTCGTAAGTCATGGATGGATGACATTACACAGTGATTTTATCATATGCTCCGCTTGTTGACAGGGCTACTCTCTGTCAACTCGGAACAGGGATCCTTCCTTTTCGGCTCCGTGCTGACAGTGACCCCCCTAGACTACCAAGTCTGCGGTCCATCTCACGTAAACCAATCTTTGGCTAATTGGCTATTGAATTCATGAAATGTTCGTGACATTGTTGCATTGCTCAGGTGTGCGGTCTTCACCTCTCTTCCACTCCTGAAATCATCAGAACCAATCATCAATCTGCATTTCAGTGTCCCCAGTCGAGATAGAGGAGACATCGCCGAGCTGCTGGACAGTCGAGACGGTAACGTTGCGAGCTCGTCTCTGATTTTCTCGAACCTAAACCATTCCTTCGGAGGCCAATCTCTTGTCCTCCTGCGTACCAGTCCATTTGCGAGAGAATATCGTAAGCACGCTCCCGAACGCGATCTGAAAGCCTTGGAAAATGACCATTGGAATCTGTATCTTGGATGAAGTGATCGCCGAGATCCCTACGAACATTACGTTTGATATCGCGACGCCCATTGCAGGCGTCTTGGCCGGGGCACCTTTTGAGTAGTAGATTTCGGAGTCAGCATACCCTGTAAGTTCAACGCAACGAGTTATGCGGCAGGTCGCCCACGGTGGATACTGCTAAAACACGCTTCACGCTTCTTGCAAGCCTGTGAACAAGCAGGAACTGTTCGGGAATTGACTTACAGTACGCAACCGCAATCGTGTCCTCCTTGTCAAGCGAGAGGAGAGCCGTTAGCAAAGACACAGACATCCAGATTATACATAAAGCAATAGAGATGAAAACGATGAAAATCATGTTGTTACCCTTGACAGTGGTGAACGCGTTGGTCTCGAAAGCCTGGTCGTAAGTCTGCCAAATGATAATCAAGAGAGAAAAGGACGAGATCTTGCTAGGTTTCCAGTCGGTGAATATTTTTCGGTCGCTTTAGGAGCAATGTTCTGGATAACTTGGCCAAGTGTCTCAATATGGGTGTTAGGTAGGTGTCGTGAAGACTCATGAGCGAAGATGAACCCACCAAAGGGAGGAGTAGAGACAAACCCAGCTGATTGAATACCTGCGGATACAGCTCACTGTAGGAGCCAACTGCCGGCAGCACCTTGGTGTGCCATGCCCCGCCAGAGACATACATCGGCACTAGTACCGGAGTAAGGAACGGCCGCAAGAAGTTGCCGAGCGTAGATTGTACAACGGTCAAAGCCTGATTGCCATGTGCCTGCTTCGTCATGATCACATTCGAGCTGATAGTCGTCGGGACGCACCCCGTGAAGATCAGACCAAGTAGCAAGCCAGCATCCATGAAATCTTTATTGATGGCACACAAGCTTACCACAGCATAGACCACGGCTGAAGTCATGAGGAACGATTGTATCTGAACGACAATATGGATCTTCCATCGGCTGTAGTTGCTCAACAGAGTTCTAGTAGGCAGAGTGCATCCCGTGACGAAGAGAATGAGAGCAACACAAAGATAGGTAGTTACGAGCTCCTTCGTGGCCTGCTGAAACCCCGGGACTTGGGCTTGAGAGGCTACAAGCACCCAAAGCCAACACGAACCACTGGTCTTTCATGAGCCATCCTATATCGGACAAGCAGCGACGCAACCTTGACTCCGCCTGAATCGAATTACTATTGTTGAGCGGACACACTGCGTTCCTTGCTAAGTATAAAAGGAAAGTCATGAAAACGGCGACATGTTAATCTTCGATACAGGTGAAAGAAGTTTGGGAAGTCCAGCCTTTGAGAAAAATTCATGGTCCTTTCGGGTGCCACCTTCTACAGTAAGCGCCACGCAGCAACGCAAAGCAACGGAATATCTGATGAGAGTCATGATACTTCAGTTGGTTCTGCAGTATGATGTGCTTCCCACGAGCAAGGTCCCAGTCGGGAATAAGGCTTACTTCCAGGTTCCGTTGCACCTTTTCCAGACACAACCCTAAAGCTGAGGATATGTTTCTGATGCATCGTACGTCCTGCCGGAAGTCGTGCACTCCGCTTGCGAGTGCATCACGCTCCTGATGGGCAGCATCACGCTCCTTAGAGGAGCGGTGCACACCTAAGTGATGGCGCGAGGGGCCTCTAGCTGCGAGAGGGGGAAGCGTGGACTTATGAGGTCGAAAACGAGGAAGGATGAGCTTTACTGGGCTCATTTGGCACGGCGTTCTCTATCTTTCACAGTTGGCTTTAGGCGTTGTTTTGGATTAGGGACCGTCAGGCCCAGCAAGCGGGTACTCCATAGCTGGCAGGCTCTGTGGATGAGAAGACAAGTACCCTATCGGGGATGAGTTGACTCTCTGCAGGCCCTCCTGCCAGAAATGGGCGCACCGTAGCTGGGAACAACCTGGCGTCCCAGGCTGTTCCGGTTACCTAATGTATCTAGTCTCGAGAATTAGAGGCGGTTTTGGTAGCCGCCCCGGTACTCACGCGCATGCCTGCGGGCCGGTGGCTAGATGGAATACACCACCACCACCACCACTATCTTTCTCCAACTCTTCGGCCACGTTACTACCCAATAAAAAAACAACAACATCAGCTCAAAACTAATTTTTGAAATACCATATTACAACCACAATAACACTTCGCCTAAACAACAACAAGTTATTTCGCATTACTTAAGCTTCCATATTATTCACTTTAGAAGTCCATAGTTGCAAAGATGATTGTTAGAGTCTTTTATAAGCTTGTTTTGATCAAAAAGAATCCCAAACAAACGTACGAACATATTATTGCACTTCGTTTCGACTTTTATCAAATCGACGTAATTGCTATCAAAAAAAACTTAACAAAAATATCTATTGCTCTTTTCAAACATTTAATAAAATTGTATTTAAATTTTTCGCGCAAATTGCTAAAGCAATTATAGATAAAAAAGATAATAACGAACTTGCACATCGAATTTAATAACATAAAAACATAGTTACACAAGTAGAACTTCGAACATGCGCGTGCTCTAAAGAATCTCGTTTAGAGCAATTTTGTTATTGACTTGTTTAAGCAATAAATAGCTTTAAAGTTCGAATGCAACGCATTAAACACACAACTATTGATAAAATTAAACGAAAACAATGTTAAAATTATCTTTCGCAACAAGATTAACAAAACTATTTATAAAAAAATCAATAAAGCAATTAATATCGACGTCTCTCTTTTTCTTTTTATGCTTTTCGATTACTCTTATTAAGAGAAAAATAATTAATAAGCATTTGTTTACGCTATTTATTAATTAAAAAGCGAAAACATAAAGATTTACATTTGTTATAAGTAAAAAATCGTAACTTTAATTAAAGAAATATATTAATATTATTATTTTAACATTTTAGTAAAAATTTATTAATCTATTTATAAAGTAATAATAAATACAATATATATTAAAGAATTATATTTTGACAAAAACAATAAAACTTATAAGCAAATGTTTAAAAGCAATCTCTATGCGACAAATTACTTTCTTTTGAGCTTTAAAAACTTAGATAACGTAATCTACGTTAAATAATTCAAAAAAAAGCTAAAAATCGACAAGAAATATACGTCGATTGTTGTCGAATTTATTTTTTTAAAGTTAGCAAATAAAGTTATGTTAAAATTGTTATATTACGCAAAAAGCTTTTATATTATTGAACAATATTTACGCAATTATAAGCTTCGACAATGTTTTAATTGCTAAAGTTACGAATACTATGTTTATTAATACTTTATTAAGAAATTTAAATATAAAAGATGCGCAAATTATTACGACAAAAACGAATATTATAACAAGTTTAACAAATGCGCAATTTGCATTAATAAGTATTAGATAATTAACAAAACTTATTTTTGCAAAAAGTATAAACTAGAAAAGCTAAACAAGACAAGAAGTCTTTAAAAAGCTTTTTATGTTATAAAGTTTAAATTAAAGTCTTTTGCTAATAACATTGCGTTTATTATTAAAAATATTGTTTTCTTTTATTTAATTAATAATACTAAGTTAGTTGCAACAACATAAAAAAAAAAAAAATAATAATAACAAAGAAAACTTAAAAGAGAACAACGAATTTTTTATTACACAACTAATTTTTTCAAATATAAACAACTCTTTTAAGACAAAACTTGTTATTGTTATTTTAAAAAAAAATCTAGATATAGTAACTTTAAAAAACAAATTTATTGTTAAAATAAAAAAGTTAAACAAAATTTTTATAAAGCAATTTTTGACACAAATAAAGTTTTTAACAAAGATAACAACAATAAAAAAAAATTATAAGTTTATTTAAAAGCAATTCGGAGCAATTATTTACAATAATGTTTTGTAAAAAAAAGATAAAAAACTTTACAAAAATATAGAAATTTAAAGTTACAAAAAGCTTTAATTTAAATCGTAGTATTTTCTTAAATAAACAACGAAAAATAAGCGATAATTTTGATTTTGTAAAATATTAAATTATTGATGCGATAATCTGTATATTGTTAAGCGTAAACAACAATAATAACAAAGTTGTTATAAATAAAGAAACAAAGAAATTTAATTTTGTAAACAACAACAATAACAAAAAAGCAAAAAAGATATTTTTTGAAGAATTCTTTAATTTAATTTTGTTAGGAACTTTTTTTTTTGTTAAAGAGACGTCTTCGATTAACGAGTTCTTTTTCTTTTTCTTCTTTTTTAAAGAATTATTGTCTTGTTTATAGTTAATTTAATTAAAGAGCTCAAATTATTATTTTTGCCTTAAATAACTATTTAATTAATAGACAAAAAACTTATTTTAATTTAATATAATATTTATAAAAGCAAAGATACGATTATAATTGTTTTTCTTAAAGATTTTCTAATATTAAAATATAACATTATTGCAATTTAAAAGTTCTAAAACAACAAATACTTAGCTATTACGCACTTTCTTAATAATTAATTTTTTAATTTAATTTACAAAAATTAGACAAATCTTAATAACAAAAAGTTATAAGTTTGTTTTTATATTAACAAACGCATTAACAAGTTTCAAATAAATATTAATTTTTACTTTAAAGATCTTTTTACTTTCGAAATAGCTTTAAATAGTTTAAATTTGAATTTTAAATATATAGTTCGCATTTATAATATATATAATAAATTAAATATTATTTTAACTTTTGTCGTAACTTAGCTTCGAGAGACTTTAACAAAAAATAGACGCTTTTAGAATTCTAATATAGAGAATTTTTTTGAAAAAATTGTAATAAGAGATTTTAATATTATTATTTGCAATAGAGCGATCTAAAAATAAGATCAAATAGTTGCAATTACAAACTTCTAAATATTATAAATAAATTTTAGCTTATTTAATATGTATCTTAAGAGACGATAATTTATATATTGAATTATTATAATACTTTATAAATTCTTAATTTTTGCTTTATTATTTTAAGTTTATTAGAAAAAATATTGCGATATGTTGTAAAAAACGACGTCGAACAAAACTTAAATTACTTTTTTATTTTCTTAGAATTAGATTTTACAATTGACGACTTCTTAATCAAAGATTTTTAATGTTAAAAAAAGATAAATCTAACAATATTTGGCGAAATATTCGATAATAAACTAAATAAAATAAACTTAAATTCAAAGAATTTATTTATCGAATGCGAAATTAACAAAGTCGTGAAAACTATTGTTGTGATTATCGATTATGTTATAGAGATAACAATGTCGAGAGTCAACATTATTCGCAAATCGAAACTAAAACAAACCAAAAAATGCAAACAAACGTATTTGAACATTTAGAAACAACGTCGCCTATACTAGCAAATAAAGAGCACATTTGTATCTACTTATTTGATCGAATAAATTAAACAACAATAACAAAAAATCAATTATAAAAAGAAAAAATTTATTAAGTCAACTTTTAAAACAATTTACAAAAAAAAAATAAGGTAGTTTTGCGACAACATAAATAAAGTTTAGAAACTCGCAAAATAAGCAAAGAATTGCAACAATTTCTATAGAGTTTACACATTAGTTTTTACGAATATTTAAAAGAAAATTGTTATTTACAAAGCAAACAAAGTAAAGTTGTTAACAAGATTCTTCTTTTTTAAGTCTTTAAATGCGAATTTATTAAATATTAACAATTACAACTACTTTAAATTAATAAACTTCAAAAAGATTAAAAATTATAAGTTGAAAAACGCTATTAAAAACGTTCTAAAAAATAAGACGCTTAACGACGATAAAATTAACAATAAAACTCTTTCGACGTTGTTCTCCATCGGCAATTCCGGGACCCCTGCTCAGAAAGTGCCTGTTGCGAAAACTGCTAATTTGGCTATTAGCTAGCCCAGGGTCCATTTAGCAGCAAAAGTCTTGGCGCTTGCTTGGCAGGGGTCCAATTTTGATGTTCGAGATGCGCACGAACTCCCGCAATGCTTCGCTTACGTCTCCATTTGTTACTCGTCCACACCATAGTAATTTGTATGGCAAAATCGAACGATTCGTGAGATTTCTTTGCGCGCGTTGTGCGTCGACGGGGACGTCTCCATTGCGTGGTTGTGTTGTGCGCATGGTGATCGAGAATTGCGCCCGTTGATTGCGCCCGTGCACAGCGTTCGTAGATAGCGCTCGTGAAATGCGCTCGTGTCATGGGGCTTGGCAACGTGCGAGATTAGATCTTGACAAAGCGCGTGTCAATTACGCGTCTGCGAATCTTGCTAATTGCAGCTCAACCCTGCGCTTAATTATGTGAAGCGAGCACATCGACATATCAACTAATTTGACTATTAGTCACTAATAGTACTATTAACAAGGGTTCCGGAATTGTCGATGTCGCATTTAATTTTACTATTTAAACAACTATTTTAAGCTAGCATGCAACTAAAATATTGTTTAGAATATTTTCGACAATTGATTACAATTACTTTTAAAAAGTTTAAAAAAAAGTTATACAACATTTTTAAAATATATTAATCGATTGTTTTGCTTAATATTATTAACAAGATTCTAAAATTAATTTAAGTTAATCGTCTTTTATAAGCGATAAAAATATGTAATTTATTTTTAAATTTGCATTTAAAAGAACGCAAGAGCATATTGTTAAAAATAGCAATACATACTTTAGTAAAAAAGATTTATATGAAGTAGAAGAAAAAGCTAATAGAAAGTCTATTTTTACTTAATGTTTTAAGTGCTTTTGATAACGTATTTTATTATCGATTGCTTTACAATTTTCGCAAACGAAAAATTAACAATGCAATGTTAAAGTAAATAAAGAGCTTTATAATAAACAAGAAGACTTAACTTCGTCTTCTAGATTACAATTTCGAATAAACAAACACAAATATAGATATATTCTAGAAATTATTAATATCGTCAATATTGTATTTATTTTACAACTTGAATTTTTTCGAAGTTCTAAACAACGAAAACATAAACGTTGTAACTATTAGCTATATAGATAATATTATTATTCTAGTTATTGAATCTTTATTAAAAAAGAATACTATAAAATGTTACGCTAGTACTTTCTTCGAAGATATTAGAGTAGATTGTGCTATTAAAGAGATTTGTAGACGTCTTTAAGCAATGCAAGCAATTACTTAGTAACAAGGATTTGCAACTATAAACAATTTTTATATTCAATAAATTTTGAAAGAGGTTCAATAAATCAAAGTAACAATAAGTAAAAATTTATAATAAGTTACTAAACACAATTTATAAGGAAATCGTATCTTGTTTTCTATATATTAAGAAAATACTAGTTGCTTGCTTTGTTTGCTTTTTAAACATAACAAACATAGTTGTTCGCAATGTTCGTTTGTCAAATATATTAAACATTATATTCAAGATACTTGCTTCTTAAGTATGTCGAACATAATAGTAGATTTGTTCTAAAAATGTAGAATCTAAATTACTAATACAACTTTAATAAGCTTGTAATACTATTCTTCTTTTTTAAAGTTTTTGTCTCGAAACTCAATGTTTTCTTATTATGTCTTTAAGAAAAATTAATACTAGAAATTCCTTCTCTTAAAAGAAAGATCTTCTCGATGCTCTAGATTTAATATTTTTAGCAATGCGTTCTTATTGTAACTATACGATGTCTAATAAAATCTATTGTATAAGTAATAATTTTAAAAAGTATATAAAGTGTATGCAATCTAATTGTAATTGCAATTTGACAATTTCTTCTATATTAATTAAACAAATCTATAAAGAGCAAATGCGCTTAAAAAAAGAAGTGCGCAATGCGCGTGCAAAACTAAGTCGACTAAAAAAACAACTAAATTTTCTAAAAAATAAGAAGAAAAAAATAATTGTAACAAAATAAAAGAATATTAACAATCTAAAGATAAATAAAGCATATTTTGTCGAATTTGTTACAAAGATTCTCGAGTTGCTATTTGATATATTGTTTAAACAATTTCAACTTTTAACTAATTAAAATTAAAATATTGTTTTTATATTTTATTTTAATAAAATTTCTTTAGAAGATTTCGACAACAATTAAGATTCTTCTCTAATTTTTATGTGTTTTCTAAAATAAAATATTCTTTCTACTTAATAAGATATTTTTAATCTTTTTATTGTAGAATTTTTTTAATCTCGAATTAATTCTTTTTTTGCAAATAGAAATAAAATGTATTCTATAAAGATATAATTAAATCTATTAACTTTAACAATAAAATATAAAATACTAGAAATATTTTAACGTTCTTAAGTAAGTTAAGTTTGTAATTGATTAATCTCTTAGTCTTCTTAACAAAAAACAATTTAACTTTAATATAATTTAATTTCTTATTTAACTTTCTTGTTTTAAAATTTTTTATAAGAAAATATATTTAATTTTTTTCTTTTAGTTAAAATGTTGTTTTTTGTTTCTTGTTTTAATATCTAGTTAATTTTTTTTGTATTTTTAAGATATTATTGTGTATCTTTTTTAATGTTGCTACTCTTTCGATAATTGACTACGCAAACAAATGCGTACGCTTTTTTTCAAAAAGATTTAATTTTTTACGATAATTGACGAAAAATAAAGTTATTTTAGTAGTATTTAAAATCTTTGCATTAAGTGCTAGTTGTACTATAGATAAAAGTAATACTTAATTGCTATAAGTATTGTTAATATAGTATCTTAAATATTGCTTAAAACTTTAGTTTGTTCTTTCTATTTAATTATTTGTAATTAAATAATAAACAATAGATATTTGAAGTCTTATATCTAATATTAAGAGAAGCGTCTTTTAATAGTTAGACGTAAAGAGCTTGTCTCTATTATTAATTAATCTTTTAAGTATATTGTAATACTATATAAGTCGATTTAATATAATATATTTTAATTGTTCTACAACAAATTTCTCTTTACATACAATAATATGTAAGTACTTAATAAACTTATTAACTATTACTAGTATTGAATTATATCTATCTTTGTTTGCTAAGTTTGTTAACTTCGATAACTTAATAATAAAGTTTATTGTAACTTTATTTTATAGCAATTTAAATAATTTCTAATATTGAATTTTGCTATAGCTCGCATATATACTATGTTTATTTTGCTAACAATTAAGATATTGTTTAATATATATTTTAACAACTTGTCTTATCTATAAGAACTAACAATACTAATATAAAAGCTAAAGAATTTTTGTTACTTTTAAGTGCTTTTGCAATAATTTATTATAATGCTCTTTTATATATTTGTCGATTTTGTTGATAAATATTTAAAATTTTTCTTTCTTTATTAAAAACTCTTTTCTATTATTTTGAAATATTTATAATATAATATTTAACTTGTACTTGTTTGCTAATAATAATTTGTTTTTGTTAATTTTAAGTATACTATAATTAAACAATTCTTTTGTTTTTATATAATTACTTTTTTTGCTAAATGCGTCTACTCTACTATTATCTTTATCTAAGATATACTATATTTTAAACTTGTACTATTTAAGTTTCTCTAATTATTGTATCTATTTTCGATTTAGCTACTTTGTAATAGTAAAGTATATAAGATTTTTATAATTTATAAAAATTACAAGTTTTAATAATCTTTTTATATATATTTTTTATAACTTTAAGAAGACTACTATAGCAAGTAGTTTTTTATTGTAAATATTGTAGTTTTGTTCGATTAACAAAAGTTTTTTCAAAAGATATACTACTAAGTATTATATATCTTTGTATTGAAAGATGTAACAAACAACATAATAAATTATCAATACTATAGAAGATAATTATATACAAAGAGCAAAGATTGCAAGATATATTGCAATTTCTAAGCTAGTTCTAATTGAATTTAGTTTATCTTAACTAAGTTAATTTAAATCTAGATTAACTCGCTAAACAAATTAATCAAAAGTAGACGAACAACTTTTCAAGTTATCTATTTGCTACTATTACGATCTACAAGCTTCGAGCATGTTGCTATTGTATTGCGCAATACTTTTACTTAATAATAACGTATCTATTAACTTTTACTAATTTTTTGATTTATTAATTTAAGCTATCTAATAAAGATCTTAAACTTGTTTCTAAACAATAACTTTGTTAGCTTATCTATTATTATGTTTACGCTTCGAACGAAACTAGTGCAAATGCGATTACTTCTACAAAGATCTCTAACGTAATAAAATATTACGTCGATGTGTTTTGATCTATTATTAATATAAGCGTTCTTAATAAGTACTAGAGCTACTTGATTATTGCTTATTAATTATATAGAAAATACGAATTTGTATATCTTGTTCTTGATAATATTTATACAATTCAATAAATCTTTAAAGTATTTCGTATAGTTAATATTTCTTGAAATCTATATAATTTATAGACTCTCTCTAATATATATAAATAAAATTATATACTTAGCTTTAATAGTAGATGTTGTTATTAATTTCTATTTACGTAATATTTATGCGATCAATTTTTCGCTTATTATAAATATATATTTAAGAATTAACTTTTGATTCAATCTATTAAATGCGTAGTTTAAGTTAAAGTATGTTACTAAATATAAGTTTTTATTGCTACTATACGTTAGTTTTTTGTTAACAATAAAGCAAAGATATCGAAGCAATGTCTTTAAGACTTAACTATAATGCTTTGTCAAATTAACAAAATATTGATTTAGACGTTCTATTGCGAAAGCAATGTCTAAGCGAATGTAAATAGCTATATATATAATACTTTTAATTGCGTGTTAATAATCTTTTTAATTAATTTGTTCGTCTTTTAATCTAGTAGATTAAAGAGAATTGTATTTATTTATAAGCAATTTAATTAAACTACTTTTGTCAACAAGCATTTGCAATTTATCGAATATCTTGTTAATATAATAGAATTAATTTATATATAGAGTTTTGATTTTTCGATTGCAAATAATTCTAATATTAAGAATTCTTTTTATTTTTTTCAATTTTTTTATTTTAAATATTTTTTGAAATTTGCGTTTAAATTAATTAACGTTATTTATTAATTGTACAACAATAGCAATATTGTTAACATAAAGCAAAAGTATAATACGTTGTTTAAAATACAACAAAAGACAAGAATTAATATCGCATTGCTTAAAGTCTAGTTTAGCAAACTCTTTAACACAATATTTATATTAATTGCAAACAACTTGTTTTAAATTATAAAAACTTCGAAAAATATACAAATATTGCTCTAAAAATATATTTACTTTAAATAAAAATACTATATAGATTTTTTTCTTAAAAAAAAACTTAATAAAGATATTGTTAACGTCTATCTAATAGCATTCTAGATTTTTTAGCATAACAATAACAAAAAATATTTGTAAAATATTAAATTTAACAATCGAAACAAAAGTATCTTTATAATTAATTTCGAAGATTTGTATAAAATCTTTTGCAATCAATTTTGCTTTAAGCTTTTTTAATATTTTATCTATATATATCTTTGCTTTAAATACTTATTTGCTTGTTACAATATTAACGTTTTAAAAAAAAGTAACAATTTTTTATATATTATTAGTAGCAAGAGCAAGTAATTTCTTTTATATAGTATCTTTTTATAACTTTCTTTAAACAAAATTGTTTACAATCTCTTTTTATATCTTTAATACAAATATAACAAGTTTGTTAATATTATTGTCTTTTTTATTAATAGTTGCAAAGTTATACTTTAAATCTATAACTTTATTAATTATGTCTTAAGTTATAAAGATTACTATAGTACAAACGATTTTGCTTCGATATTCTTTTAAGTTCTTTATACTATTATTAACTTGTTTTCTTTTTAAAATAACAACGTGCAAAAATGTTTATACGTAACATTCAAATAAAACAAAATTATTTAAAGTTATCTAAGAAGAATCTAGAGCAATCTAAACAAAATCTAAATTAATCTAGACAAAATTTAGATTAATTTAGATAAGATCTAAATTAATATAAGCAAAATTTAAACTAATATAAGCAAGATCTAAGTTAAATTTATTTTTAATTGCATTTTTGCAAAGTCTATCTACTAATTATCTTTTTAACAAAATATTAATAATCTTAATATGCATCTTAAGATCAATATATTCTCTTTTTTTGCTTTTAACATATTTGACAATATTATATTTAATAATTTTATTTAAGTTTAATACTTATATTTTGACAAATATACTTGTTTTGTTAATGTATCTAAGAAATACTCTTATTTGTTCTCTATTTATAAACTTATTTTTTTTGTTTTTAACAAAAATTTTTTTGAAGTTTATATAGAAATAGCATTTGCAATCTTATATACGCAAATAATTAATAAATAGTTTAATATTAATAAATGTTTTTATAAATATAGTAAATTTATTGTTAATAAGCAATCTAATTGCTATGCAATTTTGTAGATATATATTTGTCTATATAATTTTTAATTAAAACTTAATAGAAAGTTTCGTCTCTTTAATTATAGCTTTTATAAAGTTTTCGATAATTTATATATCTTGTTTAGCAACATTATTTTAAAGAGAATTGTATAACAAAGTATAATTGAACACAATGTTAAAAAATAAATATTATTTATTAAGTGCTAATTTAAGCTCTATATTGTTGTTGTTGCAAATTGCAAATATTTTAACTTTACTTTAAAGCTCTATTTGTATTTGTTATTAACAAAAAATATTTATAACTTGTTCTTGTTTAATTATTGTTAATACTTATGTTTTACAAAAGTAATTGTTAACAATTTTGAAAAAATACTTGTATTTAAGTTTTGAAACTAGTAGTAATTTGCAAATGTCGATTAAAATAAAAGCTAAAATAGCTATTTTACATTTATTAATATAATAATTTCTCTTATTGTAAAGCTTAATTAATGCGCATATTTTATAATTTTTTTTTATATCTTTAATAATAAAAACAAACTTTAAGAATATAGTAATTTTATACAACTTTTGCAATTTAATTGCGTCTAAATAAGCAAATTGACAATACTAAAGACTATATAGCTTTGCTTTGAAATTGCTAGTAATTGTTTTGTTAATATTAATTTATATTTGATTTTTCTAATTAGATGCGCTATTAATTGCTAAAAATACTACAAGAGATTTTTGTTATATAACAACAATAAAAGCAAATTTGTTTAAGCTCAATACTATTTTGCTTATTATATATATATCTTTCTACTAATTTGCAATAAAAATATATCTTTTTTATTTATTTTGTATTTATATATTGTGTTTGTTAAAGTTTTTATATAGTTTTTTTTAATACATGCGTCTATTAAATAAAAGATTAACTCTAAAATTTAAAACAAAAAGAATATTTATTAAATGTGCTTTGTTTTTGTTCTTTATACGCATTGTTGTTGTCTTATACTAATTTAAAAACAATTTTCTCTCTTTAATCTTAACAATACGTTTAGAAATAACAATAAGAAAATCTCTAAAGTATCGAAGCTAATTAATTATATATAAGAAAGCGTTAATATTAACAACTTATTTATTATTAAGAATTTTATTAATATTTTTTTTAAACAATATTGCAAATTCTTTATTAATGTTTTTCTTAATATTAAAGTTGCTATTATTAAGTAAAGATTTTTTTAACAAGTTATTGTTTTTAACATTGTAAATGCGATATTTTTTGTAAAATTTTTGCTTATTATTTTTAATAGTTTTTGTTTTTTTTATTTTTTTTTAAATGTATTTGCGAATATCAATATAAAAGAAATACTTTTTAATAAGATGCTTAAGACTTTAACAAAGATAGTAACAATATATATCTTTACTAGTTTTTCGATTTAAGAAGCTAAGTTTTTGATAAAAATTAAAATTTAATTTTCAAAAAAAACTTCGATATTAATATTAAAATTTTGAATAACTAGCTTTGCGTTTAATTTATATAACAATTTTATTAACTTTAAGCAATATTTTCTTTTTTTGCAATTTTTAAAAAATTACGTCAACGTTAAAAGAATTTTAAGTATTAAAAGTATTTCGAATTGCAATATATTTTAAGAGCAAAAAAATTAATAACGTCTAAATTAGTTTATTGTTGCAATATAATTTCTTTATATTAAGCTAAATTTCAACAATCTTTTGTTTTAGTTTCTTGAGATACGTTTATGCTTTATCGATACTTTAATCGACAAACTTTTTATAGTTTATATAGTTTGCTAGATGTTGTCTTTTAATAATCTAAAGCTTTTCTTTGTACTTATATATTAAGAATTTTTATATCTTATATATTGTAGTTATAATAATTACGTTTTTTTTGTCGTTCTTGTTCAAACAAAGTTAAATATAAAGAGTAGTTTTAACATTTGCTTTTATGTCTTTAAGTTAAGAAATTATTGATAGTATTAAATTAGTTTTGCTTGTAAAAATAAAAAATACAATAGAATTTAAAGATTAAATTACATTTTAAAGATTTTTTACTATAAAATAATTTTTTATCTAACAAAATTATTGCTTGCTTGTAATTCGACTAAATATATTAATTGTTTTACATATATTGTTTCTTATAATATGTAAAAGTAAATAAAGTAAAATTAACAAAAAAATTAAAAGATAGATAAAGTAATATTTGTTAAGTAACAATAAAGAGATTTAATATACTAATCTTTTATCGATTTAGTACAAAAGTTGTAGTTACGTTGTTGTTTTAACAATATTTTTTAATACTATATTTGCTTTCTTTAAAGCAATTTAGTCTACTTTTTTTAAAGCGTTAACTAGCTTTCTTTTAAACAATATAGTTTGCTTTCTTTAAAGCATTAATTAGCTCTTTTTTAAACGTATAAGTTAATCTCTCTTATTGTCGTTTGTTTTTCGTAGAATTTGTAATCGAACAAAACTAGTTTGTTTGCGCGAAAATCTCTTGCGTAACTCGAAGATATATGTCGATTTCTATTTATTAATAATAATATCTTTTGTTTTTCTTAAAACGCGATTAAGATTGTCGCAATAATAGTATTAAAAATTGTTAAATTAGAAGTCTTTGCAAACTCAAACTTATAATCTATTAAAAAATATAACAAACAATGTAGTAAATTATTAATACTATAGAAGATAATTATATACAAAGAGCAAAGACTACAAAATATATTGCAATTTCTAAGCTAGTCTTAATTGAGTCTAGTTTATTTCGATCAAATTAACTTAAATTTGGGTCAATTCGCTAAGCGAACCAATTAAGAGTAGACGAGCAACTCTCTAGATTGCTCACTTGCTACTATTACGATCTATAGACTTTAGACATGTCGTCGTTATATTGCGCAACACTTTGTGTCTTTAATTAAAGTATATATTAATAACTAAATCTAATGTGTCGATTTTAATTCTACTTAACAATTGCAAATTGTATATTTTTAATACTAGCTTTTTTAAGTATTTTAGTTTAAGATTTTAAAATAATTTCTCTTTTATAAGTTTTTATAATTGTAATGTGTTCTTTTTTGTAAAATTTGTCAATAATATTGTATTTATTAAATAATTTTTGATAAATTTCTTGTTGTAGTTTATAAAATTTAGAAAGAATTGTACTTTTTTAACATTTGTTAATAATTTTTATTTTTTAATTGCTTGTAGTTTCTCGAAATCTATGCGTACTTTATATTGTTTAACAACAAATTTAAAAAAGTTAACTTTCTTTTAATAGAATTTGTATTTTTTTAATTTAAAATATAAATTTTTTATATTTAGATATTCTAATATTTTAAAGATATAACTAATATATTTCTTTAAAATTTTCGAATAAATTATAATGTTGTTTAAGTATACTATAACAAATCGATTCAAATATTATTGTAGTATATTATTAATTATTTTCTAATATATTGTTAAGACGTTTGTAAATTCGAACAACATTACTATGTATTTGTATAATCTATATTGTGTGCAAAAAGCTATTTTTTACTTTTTCTCTATCTTTATTCTAATCTAATTGTATGCTTTTTGTAAATTCAATTTAATAAAGTACTTTGCTTTAGATAGTCGATTCTAAAGTTCGCTAATATTAGATAATAAATATCAATTCTTAATTGTAATATTATTTAACTTCTAATAATTAATATATAGATAAAAAGTTTTATTCTTCTTTAATACAAAGAGAATCGAATATTTTGTCTATAATTAAGATTTTTTAATAAATTCTTTTTTTTTGTTTTCTATTAGATATTTGCGAAGTACTTCGAACTTTTTCTCGAATAAAGTATATATAAATTTAAATATAAATTATTTGTCTAGTTTAAGTCTAATTTCGTAATTCTACAATTAATATTTAGAAAAAATCTCTATTGTTTTTTCTTTTTAAAACAAATGCTCTCAATTGTTGTATATTTGTAATACGTACTTTAGCAATTTCTTTGCTATATTAAATAGTTCAAAGCTTTCAAAAAATTTGTAATTTTCTTTATTTACTTTAACTTTGTAATTTAACTAATCTTTGTTAATATTTATCGAGTCGAACTTTGTTAAATTGTTCTTTTACAAAAATACAAGTTTGTTGTTTGCAATCGATTTTTAATTTAATTTTTTATCTATTATCGAACGCTATTGATGCGTAGATTAAATATAAATTACATAATTATATTGCGCAAATCTAAGTACTTGTATATTTTAATTAACTTCTAGATTGTGTTGCTTTAATTAAAATATTTTTAAAACAATATTATAAATAGTTATTTCTACTATATTAAAAATTAGTTTCTCGTAGTGTTGTTAAATAGCTATTAATAGTAGTTTTGTTTCTTTATCTATTTTTTTTATTTTTGTCAAATAATAGATTTTTATTTATAACTATTAAGTTGTATATGTTAAACTTTTTTTAAATAAAAGATTTTTTTCTCTTAACAAGAGCTTTAACTATAAAATTATCTATTGTATTAAAATTAACTATTACAATAAATTAACAATTATTAATCTTAATTAATATAATAAAATATTGTATATATGCTATTAAGTTTAGTTGCTATTGTTGAGCTAATATATTATATTTTTTTAGTATGCTCTTTATTAAAGAATTTGAATTTTTCTTTATTCTAATATTGTAACTTTTGCTTTAAGTGTTTGTTTGCGCTAAGCTTTCTTTCTATATTAAATTAATAACTTTAACTTTCTAGAGAACTAATTAACTTCTTTTTTATTTTCTAAATAAGTTTAACATAAGTTGTTATAGCATTTTGTTCAACTAAGTGTTGCGTGTTTCTTTGCTTTCTTTATTTTTTTTCGAAATAGATTTATATTGCTCAATTGTTGTTCGATTTTATTAAAAATTTCTCTTTTAATAGTAGCGTCGCTTTCTAGCGCTTTCTCGCATTTATTCATAATTTAATTTATCTTTTTTTTCTTCGATAAACTAGCTAAAGTCTCGAGATATTTTGTAATATCGTCTAGACATTTGTAAAAGTTTTTTCAATTATATTTGTCGTTAAAGTCTATTGCTAGATAAGAATATAGCATTTTTAATTGTTGTGCTCTTATAGTTTTATTAAATATTTGATTAACTTCTTGCGTAGATACAAGTGTCTTATCTAATAATATTTTATCTAGAACTTTCTATAACTAATTTAGATTTTTTATTAAATAGTAGTTGTTGTTTGATTTAAATTTAAGAGTATTTGTTTCTATGTCAATTTGCTTCCTAATATTGTTCTAACTATTAAATATCTCTTTTAATATAATATTGATTTTTTAACAATTTATTAAGTTTTGCAATCGACAATCTCTTGCAAAGTAATTTAGTTTGTTATATAAATAGTACGTCTTCTTGAATTTGTTATTTTGCTTTTCTCTAAAATTCTTCTCTTTATGTTGTTAAGTAAAATTCAATTTTATAGATACAAATCTACGATAGTTTAGATTATTGTACTTCTAATTAGAACAAAATTCTCTCTACTAATATTTAATCGTTAATTCAAAGAAAATTCTTGCTCTTTCTTAAGATTGATTATATTTTTTTTATATAACTCTTTTATATAACTTGTTGTCGAAATCGATAACTACTTCAATAAGATTGAACATGTTGTTAAGAGTTCTTTTATTATATATAATTTTGTTCTTTAGATTGTTCTTAAAATCTTGTCGAAATATTGTTATAAATACAATATTGTTTTACTTAATTAAATTAACATACTTCTAGAATCTAATAACGTAGTTTGCTACAAAAATTCTTTAAATTAGATGCTAATTTTTTTTTTTTGCAATTTGTTTTTTGTTTAATGTTTTAAAGATTCTTTGAAGCTCTTTTTTAAAATTATTGAAATCTATAAATATTGTACAAGAGTTTTTGCTATTGTTTTTCAAATATGTTTGTAAATTTAACTTAAGTTAATACTAAACTCTCTTTCTAAGAAATATTGATACAAAAATCGTCTTTTAGTTTGCTAAAACAAAATAGAAGATAAAATAAATATTTATTTATATAAGTTAGTTCTTTAAGCTAATACAATCTCTATAATAGATATCGAGTTTGTTGATTCTAATTTTGTTGTCTTCTATAATCGATAATTGACGTAATACTAATAAGCTAGTGTTTAAGATAAAAACGCGTTAATCTAATATAAATATTCTTAAAGTATTTAAAGTATTACGCTAGTATTTTCTTCGAAAATATTAGAGTAAGTTGTGCTATTAAAGAAATTTATAGACGTCTTTAAGCAATGCAAGCAATTACTTAATAACAAGAATTTGCAACTATAAACAATTTCTATATTTAAGAAATTTTAAGAAAGATTTAATAAATTAAAGTAAAAATAAATAAAAATCTATAATAAGTTAAACACAATTTATAAAAGAGTTGTATTTTGTTTTCTATATATTAAGAAAATACTAATTGCTTGCTTTGCTCGCTTTTTAAATATAACAAACATAGTTGTTCGCAATGTTTACTCGTCGAATATATCGAACATTATACTCAAGATATTTGCTTCTTAAGCATGTCGAATATAATAATAGATTTGCCTCAAAGACGTAGAACCTAAACTACTAATATAGCTTTAATAAGCTCGTAATATAAAACTTAAACAATTTTACGATTGCGCTTTAAATTAAGCAAAGAAACATATCTTAATATTTAACTTAAAGAAATATTAATTAGTTTACTTTTACAATAAAGACTTAAGTAAAGAATTAAAATGCGATCTAGAACTATTAGCGATTACAATTAAAATTATAAAAAGCTATAAATATTTAAGAATTACAATTGATAAATAACTTAAATAAAATTTTTATTTTGATCAAATAAAGATAAAAGCAATTAAGCGTCTCGTTGCTCTTCAAGCTTTATTAAACTTTATTTAGAGCGTAAATTTCAAAAATATATACACAATTTATTAAAAAATCGTTTTATTTCTTTTTTTTTATTGCGTCTTTATATAATACGTTCTTTTCGAAAAATAAAAATTTAAAAAAAATAAAAATAGAGTTTTTAAAACAATAAGAATTATTTAACGCAAAATCGCTTAAATAATTAGCAACGTCTTTAAGACTACAATTGATTTTGTATTAAACGTAAAGCTTTATCTACTTTTAATTTATTTAACTTTAAAATACATATTAACAAACTTAATACTAAGAATAGTATTTAATTAAGTATACAAAGAGATTATAGCAATTTGCGAGAGTTTCAATCTAGATATTAGTTAAATCTAGATTAATCAATGCATATTTAGTTAATTAAGCTTTTTTCGCAAGTTAAAAATCTAATATTAAGCAATTTTCAATTAATTATTTAACGATATTAAATAACGTTGCGCATACGTCTTTTCGTTATAATAAATCTTTATCAAAAATTATATTATTATAAATAATAATTGTATTAAAGTTAGTTACGATGCAATTTGCTTAAACTTAAATAATATTACGCTTTATATAAATATAAATAAAATAGATAATCGTATAAACTTCTTAATAATATAAAAAATTATTATAATCTTAAAATAATTATCTTTAATAGCATACACAAGAAAAATTTATTTAGATTTTGTCAACAAGTTTATTATTTACTTTGACAAACTTTATAAAATTATTATAACATTAAAGCTAATTAAGAAGACAAATAATATTGAACAATTAATATATATCTTTGTTAACAATTAGACAATTATTAGATTATTTTATTATCTTAAGAATTAAACAAGTCAATATATACTTAAACGTATAATCGAACTTTATTATTAATTAAGATAAAATGTTACTTTATAATAAATTCTCGCTTACAAAAGAATACTTAACAACGAAGTTCTTAATATAACAATTAAGAAAGCGATCAAATAAAAATTTAAAAAACGTAAATTGTTAATTGTTATCTTTATAGAGCTTTAGACTTTTATTTTAGTTGCTAAATTAAAAGTAAGAATTTAAATAAACATACAATAATTCGCAAATTAAGACAAAGTGCAATATAAACAAATTACGCACAAATTTGCTTTTAACTTTAGCATAAAAAACCTAATTAAATATTATAAATTGAAGCGATTAAAAGTCTTAATGTTTATATAGACTAAAATTAACAAAATAGATTTAAAAAGTTATCTTTATTGTATTGAAATTAAAATTAATAAGTTTTACAAATGCAAAGATATAAAAAATATACAATATATGTTGTTGCAATACTTAAAATAAATACAACTTTAATAAAAATATTATAAACAAAATAAATATAATTTAAAGAAACTTTTAGATAATTTAATATTTGTTAAAAAAACAATATTATTTTTGATAAACATAAGATTGTTTAAGCAATTTTGCAATGTTAAAAACAACAATACAAGCTTTAACAAAAACAAAAAGAATTGTTTTTTAAAGAATACGCAAAATCGAAATAAATTTTTAGAAGTAATTGTTGTCAATTAAGTATCAATTGTTATAGCATAATAGCAACTAACGTGTAGAGAAATATTATTAAATGTAGATTTATATACTTACAATTTATAACTTTTATATTAATAGCATTATCTATATCTTGTTTGCAAAAAAATAAAGAACTAAAAACTAAAAACAAAAAACAAGACAAAAGAATCAAAGTATATTATAAGTATAGTTACAAAATATTTACAACAAACTATTATTTAAACAAACACTTTTAAAAGTTGTTATAAGTAGCAACTCTTATAGATATCTTTAATGCGTTAGAACGTCAATCAAATGTTTACTTAATTTTTTAAAAATTGCAAAAGAAACTTGTTATTCGAAGACAATAACGATAAATATATTTTATTATTTTGTTACAAAAGCGACAATCGCTTTATTGTTTGTTGTTAAAAAACAATTAACTACTTAATTGCTTATTATTGAGGTCTCTTTCTATGTTTTAATAATTACAAATTATTTTTTATTAAAGTTCTTAAAAGACGAAAGCAAGAATTTGATTCTTAACGAACAATAAAGCTTTTACACAATAGAAAGCGATATCTATTTTAGATATAGATTTGTTTATTAGGCACACTTTCGAAAGCTATCGCAAGTAGTGACTCTCGTAGACATACAATTACGCACACAAAGAAAAGAAAAACGAATAAGAGGTTTCGTCTAGAAGTTTCTAATTTTAACGAACGAGATTTTGTAGATAAAGTTACGTTGCAATGTAAATAGCTTAGTAATTAGGCGAGATTAAATATCTATTTATAGTTAAATGTCGCATGCGCTCTTTAGAGTGCGGGTCGATCTATGAATATACTACTACTACTACTACTACTACTACTACTACCCAATAAAACGATCCCTCCGGATCCATTCCAGTCCTCCTTGATGCCCGCGGCGCCACCAGCGCCAAGGTTCAGCTTCACGCTTGGTCCTCCATCGAATATTGCCAAGCTGGTAGCGACTTTTGAAAGTGGCGCGTTAAGAAAGCCCACCGCCCAGTACAGTGGGATATTGTGTTTGTTCGCTGCCAGAGAAGGAGGCACGAAACGGAAATTGCAGGATGCATACGGAAGGAATACGAGCTTTACATAGAGGTTCGGGACCTACAGCTCAAGGGTGGGCAGAGCGCAAAGGCATGCAGGAGTTCAAACCTGACGCTAAAAAGTGAGCATCTGTCAAAGGATCGAAATTTACTATGGGGGTCCCATTACTTTTCCCGCTCTCTTCTCGTCCACCTGATCTGCGCACCCATGTCATAGCTCGGCCGCTTCACTGGGGCGAGCCATATGGCTTCGCAGTATAGTTGTGCTACTTGCTCTTCAGGTGAACTTTGATCGCATGGAAGACTCTTGACTGGTGTCGTTAACTACGAAGAAGGTGCTGCACGTTGGCCGGACTCGAAGCGTCTAAACTGCATGTGTTCATAGCACTCCGGAGTTTTAAAGCTCCCTCAGAGATCATTGTGGGTCTCGCATCTACCTGTGGCGAGAACGGGCCTAGAATACTTTTCTTTAGGGTGATGAGCTCACGAGCTAGGAAATTACGATAATGAACCTTGAAGTGCAACAGATCTGCAGGACGACCTGTTGCGGAAATGCCGTCGCAAGTCAGTATCCAATCCCCACAGGCGAAGGGTGGGACTGCTGCAGCATCACCTGCGATCGATGATATGAACGCTGCACCCTGCCGCTGCCGGGAACACATTGAAGGACTAATGTCTGCAATGGGATGAAGCCTTGAGAATTTGCCAAGAAGCGCAAGCGCTAATCAACCAAAAGACCTGTCGCCCCCTTCAGGCACCCAAGAACGACCGACCATAGGCTAACTAGACTACGAAATGGATGCATCGAGCACTACGATATCATGTGGAATATGAACAAGTGGTGAGATCCGACCAAATTCTTATCTCGAGGAAAGTGTACAAGTTCAAAGAAGGTAGCATGCGAATAAGTTGAGCTTATAATAGATACATGCAAAAAGAAGTCGTCAATCGTTAATTCTACTCAACAGCTTGTACTGATCTTAGTGAAACGAGATATCTGCACGTCTTTCTGACCCGCCAGAAGACCCAGCTTGGCTTTTAGCTACTTTCATCAACAGGAGTCTCTACTAGGACATCTCCACGATCCCAAATTTGTCCAGCATTGCCAACCGCAATCCCACCAATCTTGAGTACATCGTTGACTAGATATCGCTCTCCGGTCGCAGGAGTAAGCCACAACAGAACGCCAGGCCTATCGAAATTGCTTTCATGGTCATGACGCCAGAACAAGGATGCCAAGACGATGCTCTTTTGTTTGGTGGCGTTTGAAGACTTACCGTTAATGGGCGCTTGCAGAACCCAACGGCAAAACAGTAAAGACTCATGAAGAGATGGCAGCTTTGAGAGAAGTCGCATCGTCTGGCCTCCATGTACATTTGACACAACTTCCCTACCTTGGGGGCGACCGCCAAACACAAACTTCTTGCTTCACCGCCAAGATCCAACTCATATGCATGTTCCAATCACGACATTCGATCGATTTGGCTTGCTTGAGTCTGTGTCTCAGAAAACCTCAACATTTCGATGGCGCCTACTTCTAGCTAAACTACGATGGAATCTTGGAACCTTTTTTTTGTCGTTATAATACAACTACGAGAGGGGACAAGAACGTTGCCTGTGAGTCATAATATTGTGCATTCATCGTGTGTATATTTCGGAAAAAGCACAATCACTCTTTTCCAAGGTAAGCACGAGATTGCCCACGATAAGCACACCAATAAGACATGCCCGAACCGACAACCAGTTGTGGGTGGCTCGCGCAGGCACCCCTTACCAGCGCCCGCTAGTTCCGATTGATTCCGATTGACGCCCGTTTGCACGAGATCCTTGGTCGACTACGACAGGGTATTGATTTTGTTTGCTGGTTGCGTACTCCCTATCACTATATCAAGCGTTTCTCTTGTTGCTGTGTGGGACGCTTCTAGTCTTGGGATAATGTTTCGAGAACTTCTGTCGAACTCTGCGGAGGAAGCCAAGGAAACTGCCCCACAAAGTACGGGTGGCATGGCTCCTCGGGATCTACTCTCCTCGCTCGCGAAAGAAGCAGATCAGATTAGTCAAACTTCAACCCTATCATCCATCTCGAACGGCCCATCAACCTTGTCTTCAGGTGCACGTGGCAAGGCCAAGGAAACTGCAAAACAAAATACAGGCGGCAAGGCCCCTCGTGGTCTTTTGCCCTCCCTTCCCAGAGAAGTTCTGAATACTCTTGAAGGCCAGACCAGTCATGATTCAACACCATCGTCCATCTCCGACCAATCATTCTCACCTTCAGGTGCAGGTGGCAAGGCCAAGAAGACTGCCCGACACAGTACAGGTGGCAAGGCCCCACGAATTCAACGCTCCTCGCTCGCCAGGGATTACTCAAATGTCCCTGAACACCAGAGCAATAAAGCGTCAGCGACCAAACGACGCACCGAATGACTATCCTATAAGCTTGAGCTATCTCCAGCCAGGAGGGTACACTCGATGGCTTCAGCAACAGGAGTGGAACCTCGCCCATCCATGGACTCATACGACCGTCAGCGACCAGATACGCTTGGCGCTGTCGAGGTAGAAGGTGATACACCCCAGTGGCGTTCCTACGAGGTAGAATGCATAGTCGATAAGCGTATGCGAACCGATCACAGCAAGCAGGATTTACAATATCTCCTCCACTGGAAAGGATTCGATTCCGAGGACGATGAGTGGCAAAGCCTTAATCAGCTGGGTAACTGTATGGAGTTGGTCGAAGAGTATGAAGCACGTACAGCATCCAAGGAAGCATCTTCGTGGACCACAGGAACGAAGCTGACAACCCGGAGGGTCTCACAACGTGTGAGGAGAACACCGTCTACCTTGTCGGAGCGCAAACTACACTCCGCAGTTGGTTTGCTAGCTAAATCGTCTAGGAAATCTCATCAGGACCCCTCTTCGACGCTATCTCAGTTCTCAAGTCAAGGCCCCTCTTTCACGGTTTCTGTAGATCCCAAGGTCTTCACAGCTCCGCGGTCTACTACCGCTACTACCACGGACCAACATCCTTCGTCAGGAATTCCTACCCGACGAAGCACCCGCCCTCAACGTGCTTGATGCGACATGAAGGTCTAGGGTCTTTGGTTCTAATCATGGAGGATAGTATCGGGATACAGTGTGATGTCATGGATGCAACTTGGCTGCGAAGAATGTTGCTTTGTTGCTTGCAAGTAACTTTTTATCAGTAAAAACGCTAATCACTCCCTCCTGTTGCTCGCATATTGTTGTGTTCTCAAGTACTTTCTACCAAGGCGGAACCCCCGTACTATCGGGGTGGGCGGGTTATGGCGCGATGCTGTGTTTAGCAGGCTTCGCTCGTAACTCTCAATTCCAATTCTCTACATCTTAGACGTGACACGTAACCAATATTGTAGTCTCTACTCTCGATAAACCACATAATTCTTATCTATGGAGACATTACAGAGTGCAAATTCTAGATCAGCTATTGTCGACGGCAACTTTTAGAAGTAGTCTAATACGTTCAATAAAATTAATTCGTGGACAAAGTCTACTCTGCTTGCTAGATCAAGCTTTGCTAATAAGCTTCTAGCATAGATATGGACATCTACTCTAACGTAAATATGAACAAGTATAGAGAGTGCGTCAAACCTATAAGATCTACTAAGAATATCAAGACAGATAGTTAACAAATTGTCTGTTCTGCACTCGAGCGGAAGCTCTATATACCGCTTGAAAATTACACAGAGAGACGAACATAATTTTGCGTACAAATTATTAATCGATAGCTTTGCTACTTAAATACTCTCTTTGCAAGTTCTAGCTAATATCGATTTAGTATCTCTCGCTGTTTCCGTCTTTCTGCTTTCAACTCTACAAATCTTATACATGCTTGTCTACAAGCAAGTAATTAGTAGATTTTACTATCTCGCTATATATTGAGCAAGTTCAAATCGACGTTGTGTCAATACTTGTAATTGTTCTAGTTCTGCTGTTTTGGACTCTGCAAAAGATATATGCAATTCAGAGTTAACTCTGCTTTTAACTAACTTACTTGTTAAAAAACATGCGATATTCTCTTTCTCTCGAACGGACACGAAGATAAAGATAACATTGTCGATTAATTGCATAAGTAAAAGCGTTACTTCTTCTGTTCCGGAGTGCTTCTGTAGTTGCAATCTTGCTATACAATTAATAGATTTACTCCGGACAGTCTAGTTTCCTATATCCGGCAGTCTAATTAGTTACATTATTCCTTATTGCGCAATCTATCTAGTAGATACTATATCTAATAAGGAACATCTTGTTGTTATCGACAATTGTATATAATCTTACTAATAATATTTCTGGTAAAGTTTTTAATTTAATGTATGGTCGGTATCTTTGTCGATTCGATGTATTAATAATATTTTATTCTCTATCTTCTCTTTAGTTTTCTACATCTATATCTCTATCTATTAATAATATTATTATTATTATCTCTATTAGTCTATATATATTGTCGATATGTAGTTTAGTATAGCTAATATTATTGTCAATCTCGAAAACAATAGTTAGAGCGTTGTTAAGATAGACTAGAGCTTTTGTTTTGCGCTTTGCAAGAGTCGAGATAGACTTTATATCTATAGCGAACTAACTAAGAGAATATTGAAAGGTGTAACGAACAACGTAGTGGATTATCAATACTATAGAAGATAATTATATACAAAGAGTAGAGACTGCAAGATATATCGCAATCTCTAAGCTAGTCTCAATTGAGTCTAGTTTATTTCGACCAAATTAATTTAGATTTGGGCTAACTCGCTAAGCGAATTAATTAAAAGTAAGCGAGTAACTCTTCGAACTATCTACTTGCTTCTATTATAATTTGCAAACTTTAGACATGTTATCGTTGTATTGCGCAATATTTTTATTCGATAATAACGTACTTGTTAGCTTTTATTAATTTTCTAATTTATTAATTTAAGCTATTTAATAAAGATCTTAAAGTTGTCTTTGAGCAATAGCTTTATTAATTTATTTGTTATTATATTTGCGTTTCGAACAAAATTAATGCAAATGCAATTACTTTTGCAAAGATCTCTAATATAATAAAATGTTACGTTAATGTGTTTTAATCTATTATTAATATAAGCGTTCTTAATAAGTGCTAAAGTTGTTTAATTATTGTTTATTAATTGCATAAAAGATACAAATTTGTGTATTTTGTTCTTAACAATGTTTATACAATTTAATAAATCTTTAAGATATTTTGTATAATTAGTGTTTCTTAAAACTTGTATAATTTATAGATTCTCTCTAGTATATATAGATAGAGTTATATATTTAGCTTTAATAATAAATATTGTTATTAACTTTTATTTGCGTAATATTTATGCAATCGATTCTTTGTCTATTATAAATATATATTTAAGAATTAACTTTTAATTTAATTTATTAGATATGTAGTCTAAGTTAAAGTATACTACTAAATATAGACTTTTATTGTTGTTATATATTAGTTTTTTGTTAACAATAAAGCGAAGATATCGAAGCAATATTTTTAAGACTTAATTATAATGCTTTGTCGAATTAATAAGATATTAACTTAGACATTCTATTGCGAAAACAATATTTAAACGAATATAAATAATTGTATATATAATGCTTTTAATTGCGTATTAATAATTTTTTTAATTAATTTGCTTGTCTTTTAATTTAATAAATTGAAAAGAATTGTATTGATTTATAAGCAATTTAGTTAAATTATTTTTGCTAGCAAGCATTTGTAGTCTATTAAATATTTTGTTAACATAATAAAATTAATTTATATATAGAGTTTTAACTTTTTAATTGCGAATAATTTTAATATTAAAATTTTTTTTTATTTTTTTTAAATTCTTTATCTTAAATATCTTTTGAAATTTGCGTTTAAATTAATTAACGTTATTTATTAATTGTGCAACAATAATAATATTATTAATATAAAATAAAAGTATAATATATTGTTTAAAATACAACAAAAGATAAAAGTTAACATTGCATTGTTTAAAGTTTAGTTTAACAAACTCTTTAATACAACGTTTATATTAGTTGCGAACAACTTATTTTAAACTATAAAAATTTCGAAAAATACGCAAGTATTATTTTAAAAATATATTTACTTTAGATAAAGATACTATATAAATCTTTTTTTTAAGAAAAGATTTAATAAAGATGTTGTTAATATCTATCTAATAGCATTTTAGATTTTTTAGCATAACAATAACAAAAAATATTTGTAAAATATTAAATTTAATAATTGAAACAAAAGTATCTTTATAGTTAATTTCGAAGACTTATATAAAGTTTTTTGCAATTAATCTTGCTTTAAGCTTCTTTAATATTCTATTTATATATATTTTTGCTTTAAATATCTATTTGCTTGTTACGATATTAACGTTTCGAAAAAAAGTAACAATCTTTTATATATTATTAGTAGCAAGAGTAAGTAATTTCTTTTATATAGCATCTTTTTATAGTTTCTTTTAGACAAAATTGTTTACAATCTCTTTTTATATCTTTAATATAAATATAATAAGTTTATTAATATTATTGTTTTTTTTATTAATAATTGCAAAGTTGCACTTCGAATTTATAGCTTTATTAGTTATATTTTAAGCTATAAAAACTACTATAATACAAACGATTTTGCTTCGATATTTTTTTAAGTTCTCTATACTATTATTAATTTGTTTTCTCTTTAGAATAATAATATGCAAAAATATTTGTACGTAACGTTTAGATAAAACAAAATTATTTAAAGTTATCTAAAAAGAATCTAAAGTAGTTTAGATAAAATTTAAGTTAATTTAAGCAAGATTTAAGCTAATATAAGTAAGATCTAAGCTAGTATAAACAAGATTTAAGTTAAATTTATTTTTGATTGTATTTTTGCAAGATCTATCTATTGATTATCTTTTAAACAAAATATTAATAATCTTAATACGCATCTTAAGATTAATATATTCTTTCTTTTTGTTTTCGACATATTTAATAATATTATATTTAATAATTTTACTTAAATTTAATGCTTATATTTTAACAAATATACTTGTCTTGTTTACGTATTTAAGAAATACTTTTACTTGTTTTTTATTTATAAGTTTATTTTTTTTGTTTTCGACAAAAAGAAATTTAAAGTCTATATAAAAATAGCATTTGCAATCTTATATACGCAAATAATTAATAAATAACTTGATGTTAATAAATATCTTTATAGATATAGTAAACTTATTGTTAATAAACAATTCGATTGTTACACAATTTTGTAAATATATATTTATTTATGCAATTTTTAATCAAAACTTAATAAGAAGTTTTGTCTCTTTAATTATAACTTTTATAAAGTTTTCGATAATTTATATATCTTGTTTAGCAATATTATTTTAAAAAGAATTGTATAACAAGATATAATTAAGTACGATATTAAAAAATAAATATTATTTATTAAATGTTAACTTAAGTTTTGTGTTATTGTTGTTGCAAATTGCAAATATTTTAATTTTACTTTAAAGCTCTATTTGTATTTGCTATTAACAAAGAATATTTACAATTTATTTTTGTTTAATTATTATTAATATCTATGTTCTACAAAAGTAATTATTAACAATTTTAAAAAAATACTTGTATTTAAGTTTTAAAATTAACAATAATTCGCAAATATTAATTAAAATAAGAGCTAAAATAGTTGTTTTATACTTATTAATATAATAATTTCTCTTATTGTAAAGCTTAATTAATGCGTATACTTTACAAGAATTTTTTATATTTTTAATAGTAGAAACAAACTTTAAGAGTATAATAATCTTATATAGCTTTTGCAATTTAATTGCGTCTAAATAAGCAAATTAACAATATTAAAGACTATATAGTTTTGTTTTAAAGTTGCTAATAATTGTTTTATTAATATTAATTTGTATTTAATTTTTTTAATTAGATATGCTATTAATTGTTAAAAATGTTATAGAAGACTTCTATTGTATAATAGCAATAAAAGCAAACTTGTTTAAATTTAATATTATTTTGTTTATTATATATATATTTTTTTGTTAATTTGCAATAAAAATATGTCTTTTTTGTTTATTTCGCATTTATATGTTGTGTTTGTTAAAGTCTTTATATAGATCTTTTTAATATATATGTTTGTTAAACAAAAAATTAATTTTAAAACTTAAAACAAAAAGAATATTTGTTAAATGTGTTTTATTTTTGTTCTTTGTATATATTGTTGCTATTCTATATTAATTTAAAAACAATTTTTTTTTTAATCTTAACAATGTATTTAAGAATAACAATAAAAGAATCTTTAAAATATTGTAGCTAATTAGTTATATATAAGAAAACGCTAGTATTAACAATTTATTTATTATTAAAAATTTTATTAATATTTTTTTTAAACAATATTGCAAGTTCTTTATTAATGTTTTTCTTAATATTGAAATTGCTATTATTAAATAAAGATTTTTTCAATAAGTTATTGTTTTTAGTATTGTAAACGCGATACTTTTTATAAAACTTTTGTTTATTGTTTTTAATAATCTTTGTCTTTTTTATCTTTTTTTAAATATATTTGCGAATATCGACACAAAAGAAATACTCTTTAACAAAATATTTAAAACTTTAACAAAAATAGCAACAATATATATTTTTATTAATTTTTTAATTAAAGAAGTTAAATTTTCAATAAAAATTAAAGTTCGATTTTAAAAAGAAATTTCGATATTAATGTCGAAATTTCGAATAATTAGTTTTGCGTTTAATTTATATAGTAGTTTTATTAACTTTAAGTAATATTTTCTTTTTTTGTAGCTTTTAAAAAGTTATATTAATATTAAAAGAATTTTAAATATTAAGAGTATTTCGAATTGCAATATATTTTAAGAGCAAAAAAATTAGCAATATCTAAATTAGTTTATTGTTGTAATATAGTTTCTTTATATTAGATTAAATTTTGACAATTTTTTGTTTTAACTTCTTAAGATATGTTTATACTTTATTAATATTTTAATTGATAAACTTCTTGTAGTTTATATAGTTTGTTAAGTATTATCTTTTAATAATTTGAAGCTTTTCTTTGTACTTATATATTAAGAATCTTTATATTTTATATATAATAATTATAACAATTACGTTCTTTTTGTTGTTCTTGTTTAGACAAAATTAAATATAAAGAGTAATCTTAATATTTGTTTTTACGTCTTTAAATTAAAAAATTATCGATAGTATTAAATTAATTTCGCTTGTAGAAATAAAAAGTACAATAAAGTTTAAAGATTAAATTATATTTTAAAGATCTTTTGCTATAAGATAGTTTTTTATTTGACAAAATTATTGTTCGTTTGTAATTCGACTAAGTATATTAATTGTTTTACGTATATTATTTCTTATAATATATAGAAATAAATAAAATAAAATTGACGAAAAAAAAAAAAAAAAAAAGATAAAGTAATGTTTGTTAAATAATAATAAAGAGATTTGATGTACTAATTTTTTATTAATCTAGTGCGAAGATTGTAACTATGTTGTTGTCTTAATAGTGTCTTTTAATACTATATTTGCTTTCTTTAAAGCAATTTAGTCTACTCTTTTTAAAGCGTTAATTAACTCTCTTTTAAACAATATAGTTTGCTCTTTTTAAAGCATTGATTAGCTCTCTTTTAAACATATAAGTTAGTCTCTTTTATTGTTGTTTGTTTTTTGTAGAATTTATAATCGAACAAAATCAATTTGTTTGCGCGAAAATCCCTTGTGTAACTCGAAGATATATGTCGATTTTTATCTATTAATAGTAGTGTCTTTTGTCTTCTATAGAACGCGATCAAGATTGTTGCGATAGTAGTATTAGAAATTGTCGAGTTAAAAGTCTTTGCAAACTCGAGCTTATAATTTATTAAAAAATATAACAAACAACGTAGTAAATTATTAGTATTATAGAAGATAATTACATACAAAGAGCAAAGATTGCAAAATATATTGTAACTTCTAAGCTAGTTTCAATTGAGTCTAGCTTATCTTGATCAAATTGATTTAGATTTGAATCAACTCGCTAAGCGAATTAATTAAAAGTAGGCGAGCAGCTCTCTAGGTTGCTCACTTGCTTCTATTACGATTTGCAGGCTTCAGGCATGTCGTCGTCGTATTGCGCAACAGAGAAGATAATTAACAATAAATTAGATGCTAATTTAGTAAGACTTAGTAAAAAAGAGTGCAGATAGCAAAGAATTTTTGGAGCACAACGTTGATTCTATTGCTTTACTGTCTGCCCGTCGATCTCTATCGAGAACGTGTTAGTGCAAATATACTACTACTACTATTACTAAATAATCTTAGACTATATGCAGACGACGATGATAGGGGTGGTGGGCATAACGATATAGCTAATTAGACTGCCAGATATAGGAAACCAGACTGTCCGGAGTAAATCTGTACGATCAATCACATTCTACTAAAGAGTTATACGGCGCCCGTTTATAAGATGGCGCACCCTGCGGGGCCTTTCCGCTCCGGGCCTTCCCAAACGAACCCATCCAGGAAGGTGGTGTGTGTGTGTGTAATCCATTTTTATACTTAGGAGACTGGATACGAGTATCTAGCTACTCAAGTCGCTAGACCTATATCTTAAGTTTGAGGCGATCTAGCTACTGCTTCTTTACAATAGCAACTATCTTACTTATACATGCACAATTGTTATCACAATAATTCCATTCCTTAACATTCGTATAGTCGCTATAGACTACGTTCGGACTTCTCTTTTTATCGCACGCGTCAGACTGCGCTATTTAGTCGAGAAAGACTAGAAAAATTCTTAGAGATTCGCTCTGCAGAATATTGCTTAACGTCGAGTAGCTTGCATAGCAAGAGAACGCTGTATGCTCGACACTAATATTTATATTATAGAAACTGCCTTATAGACGTAAGTCTTCGTTGAAATCGTGTTCGAGTAGATATTCCGCATAGTAGACAGCTCTCTTTATAAGTCGTGTTCGCGTAATCGAATTGTAAATGTATAAACACTTCTCTTTCGCAGCCTCACTTCCTCTATCGTTGGAGTTGGTCGTTGCTCGTTTGATTCGAGTAGATAATCGCTGCGTGGTCGAATACCGAAGGAGGATACTTGGCTCTATCGACAAGCGATAGGTTCGTAGCCGGCACCGCGTACAGGTGATCCTCTTGCCAGCCACTCCGGGAAGGTGGTAGAAGATATCAAGAGTTATTGAGTCTTACCAGGACGGTCCAAGCCTCGAGACCTAACAAGGTTCATGCTACCTGAGTTGCCATGGACAACTAATGTGGGTAAAAGGCTGCGACCGGTAGTTCAGTGTATATTTCGTAGCAACAACTATCTACCTCGGCAGGCTGATATTCATCACAGAATGAGAATGAATTTTAGCTGTTGCGTTGATCGAGATGTTTTACTTGATGGCTAGGAAGAGAAGCCAAGTACTCGACGGACAACGTAGCTAAACGGTGATTCCCTCATCTCGTATCGGTCAAATCAGCAGCGTTTGGATGCTTCAGCTTGGAACTAGCCGAGAATGAGTCGCCCCCTTCTGAGTCTGTCTCCCTGCTCTTCTTGTCCAACCCTCGTGGCCGACTTTGACCTCCATCACTTTCAAGAGCGCGGTGTCGACGAGGTGCTATATTGCCAGATCAAAATCAACCGAATATAGACTATGAGTACTGGCTAATTCGGCTTGCACGACGAGAGCTTGTGCACCACAAAAAACAAGATAGATCCAACCCTCGCGTCAGCATCACTAGCTCGATTGTTGCGACGCACGCCTCGAAATACACCATTATTCCGACTATCCATCGAAATCCACGGGGCTTGATCTTGAATCTTCTACATGTCCATCCTCGGAACGGATATTATGTCATTCAGTTGACGTCAATGTACTCTCCAAAGAGCTCGGAGTCAGGAAATAAATTGCCACAAGAGTATGGCAAACGATCTATCCACATGTGGTCCACAAATAGTAGCTACATCATCGGATACCGGATCTACCGCCGTCAGTTTGGCGGTGCCAACGATGCAGATACGCCAGACGCCCTGGACGCATATGGCAGCGTAAATGGACACAGGAGGCTTGAATCATCCGAGACTCCGCAATTGCAATGAGTTTGCAGTGGCACGCAGTCTCGAGATCAAAGCCAATCGCAGGGCAAGGCCACTCTTAAGAAGTTGTCATGTGGTGGGATTCCACGAGCACGCCTACCCCAGCGTGTTGAGAATGAAAGCTGTTACGGAACAGGCGCACACGCGAAGATTGGGATGTCCCTCGATATTTTCTTCATTCCACCATCGAGGCTGACGTTTCGAAATCGAAGCATACCAGTTATTATCGTTGATGTGCCGCTTGCGCACCACCCTACACGGGATCCTGAGCCACAGAAAACTCTCCAGAATATGGCGGCCGATATCGTTGCTAGGGAGGCGAAAGCTTGGTGCTACCCCAATTGATCTGGAAGACAGTAAGAGGTACAAGCATTTGCGACTGTATATCACCAAATCTAATGTATTTTCTCACCTGCTTTCCCGGGCGTATTTGAACCTGAAAACATCCTTTGAATGCTCAGAATCCACCTCAAATTGCATGCTAATTTACATTTGATGAGTCCCCATGTAGGATTCTGGAACACCGCCAATGTGACCGCCTACTGACGACCCGAGCGTTTTTTCGTCCACCTCGCGAGCGATCTCCTCGTGTATCGCCTTGGCTCTATGTAGGCGGCGACAAAGATGGTATGCGATATAAACAAAGAACGCGTGAGATTAATCGATCAGGCTTCGTGTTGGGGGTGGTGTCCGCGCAAAGGGGGGTGGTATTTCAGGAGTTCCATTAAATTTGTCGAGCCTCTGGAGAAAACCGACTGGTCTGTACGCAGTATAAGTAGTTCCCCCGCAGTAGATGTATTTTGCCAATAGAGGCTCCCCTTGTAATTGGCGTCTGCACAAACTGCGTGGTTATTAATTAGCCCGAGGAGGCGTCATTTCAGAAGAAGAGTAGATGCCGCTCAAGGCAAAGTCGTTCGGCCATGTTCTGTACAAAGAGCCTTGGACAGTCCCTTAAACATGATCTCAGAGATATCTTCGGGATTTCCCTCAAGATGTTGCGACAGGCCTATCTCCACTTCCTTCGCACTGCTACATTGCATACCCACCTCCGCTTCTCATACCCGTCTCAATTTCCATCTCAGCTTCCGCTTTTTCATGTTCGCCTTACTACCGACCCAGGCTGAGGATTCTTGTTGGCGATCTTGGCACGGTTTAGCGCTTGCTTTTGGTGCTGTGGAAAGCGACAAGAGGACGCAGGATTTTTACAAGCTCTGCCTTGTTTTGTTGTGAAGCCACAGCGTTGCTTCTTCTCTTTCTGCTGCTTCCCTTCAGCTATATCTGCATCGGCCGCAACATATCCCTCGAAGGGAGATTCTATTGCTGGTTCTCCTGCAGTCGATTGGCGACCATCGATCGCAGCATATCCATCGTCGGGGAGAAACTCTAATCTTGGTTCTTCTACGGTCGCTTGGGGACATAAAGAGTCATTGTGTGGCATAATTGTCTCGTTCCCCTCGTACTCTAGAATCTCGAACCAAATCTTTTTATGAGTTCTCCTTTGAAGTCTATTTTGACGCTCTGTCGGATCCAGGGCGACCACCGTTTTTAGTCTCTCGATTTCAATGTCTTTGATAATCGTACTGTGATATACATGGAGAAGATTGAGCGTATGTCGAAAACGGTTGCGGTTATCCCGAAAGTTCAGGTGGTATGTGTCTATTAGATAAGACTCGTACTTGACGGGACATCCGGGCTTGCCTGGACGAAGGCAATGTATGTAGTGATATGCTATAAAGCCGACGGCAGCGAAGATATGTACATTCAAATCCTTGTATTGATTCTTTGCGAAGGATCCTTCCGAGGCCATATAGCATAATTTCAATTTCTCATGGAGTAATACAGCAGCCGTAAAGGAAGCGTATCGTACTGCGATATCTTTAAGATGTGTTTCAGCTTTTGAAGGCTTGCGCTTGAACTCCACGAGCAGCCACCCTCCATGATGGGTTTTGTCTTGAGACAGGCTAATTGTGGGCAAGGTTTCAACAACTTGTTGGAAGTCTTCGTTTTTAGATCCCCACATATCAACAGCGTATATCAGGTCGCTGTAGACGTAGCCGGTGCTCTTCTTGCATCTCTGCAAAGGAGTAGACAAGACTGGAAGAGAATGACGAACTCCAAGTACGATCGGTGGGGAGCGTTCTTCTACAAAGCGAGAAATCTGATCGACCTCCTCTATGGTAGTCTCATCACACTCATCTGTTGAGTCCTGATTATTCTTGTACGAGTATGAATGACACTGACGCTCCTCCGTTTTTCGCGTAAGACATGCTTGCTGATCAACAAGCACTCTGAAAAAATAGGGCTCCCAAAATTGTGCGCGCCACTGTGCTTCGTTGGCTTCGTATGCTGTAGTAAGCCTTTTAATTTGATCTTCGATTTTGATTTCCGTGAGCTCGGTTTCCTCGTCCAGCCACAGACCGTCCTTCTGCAAAGCTATCTTCATAGTATCAGTATTCGCTTCGGCAGACTTTCTCTGGTCAAAACAGAGAGACCAGACATGCTTGGGAATTTCGTCGTCGTGCACTCTAATGTTGCGAGGCGTTAACACCCCTTCTAGACTGTAGTTGCTGCATTGAGAGGCGGATTTGGACTCAGATTTCTAATTCAATCAGTCAGATAGCAACCATAACTCCTTGGTCGTGTCAATGTACTCACACTCGCCATATCGCGCTTGCAAGCTCTGACTTGCTCCCAAATTTCGTGCAGTGCAGACAAGTCTATTGGCTCCGGTGGTATCTGGAGGCACTCAAAGCTTACATGGCTTTCTCGCTCGAAAGAATTAGATGAATCTGAACAGTTTCTGCTATAATATTTCTGTTGCACATTGGTGGTACTCAGTGCTATCGTATCCCCTGATTTAGGCAGTTGTCCCAATAAGGTTGTGATTCTTTCTGGAAAGTAGGATGCATCTTCTAAACCTTGATTGGACTGTGTCGGCACATCAAACCCCGCTCTATTATTCGGAGAAGTAAGATCTTCTCTTCTTCTCCAAACTTCATGATGATGTTCAGGAGTTTCGATACGCAATGTGGGATTGTCTGACAAGAGTGGAATAGCTTGATAGACTTGTGGCCCATCCGACAGTGTTAATGGATTGATAGACAGGTTCCGTCTTCGGACGTTCTGTGATCTGAGCAGCATCACGACAACAGTATCAATTGAAACGACAAACTGAAGGGGCGACATTCTTTGAACCTACGTATTGTTCGCCGGTGATTACCCGGTCGCGATGCAACCAAACGCACTACGGAGATACAGGTAAAGCCGATCAACTCTCTTGCAAAGCTTGGCAGTCTCTAAGATATGTGCACAGCTTTTGCCGCCATGAGCTCGGAATCCCATTCAAACAACTAATCCTACAGTTGAAAACATTCTCCCCCCTACGGTAAGGTTGATCCGCTCCAGGCGACCAACGGCTATCAACGCACCCGGGCTGCCCATTTCGACGACGAATTCGATGCAGAGGACGCCAATGACGGTGCTAGCACTGTAGTCAAGAACTACGCCATCTATATAATTACCATCCATAGCTTCGATAGACACCAGCCACTTTCTCCTAACAAGCGGTAGCTGTGTTCCTGGAACTGCGATACGAGAACCATTGACTGCCCCGGTCTAGCTGGCCCCACCCGCCAGGACTGATCAACGACCTCATCCATCTTGTCCATCAGTTGAACAACTTCTTCTTAGCAACCGGGGTAAAGCTGACTACTAGAACACGTACTACCGTCCATCCTACCATTGCGTCCACCTTACCATCTCAAGTGTCACGACCGCCAACCGCTGCAACAATCCATTGCTCTCGTCGAGCCAACCATATACCCGGAAGACCAAGTCACAGACCGAACGACATTCCTGAGAACTTTGAGGGTATCGTGAGGCGGCACAGCGGATCATCGAAGTACCGATTACTATCGTTCCTTTCCCAGACAGAACCCCCAACAAGAGCACCAACTCTGTTATCGAAGCAGAAACCACATCAAGCACACCATGCACGAGGGCGACGCCGACGAACTAAATCCAAGACCCGCTACTGCATCATGACCTGCACAACGCTTCATCGACTTTCGGAGCGAGTTTTACGCTTGTCCAAGTCTCTTGCACCCCAGTCGGCTGCCATCGGAACGTTAGTTGAGAAAGCAATATACCACGAAGGGATCGGACTACCCTTCGGACCAGGCCAAGGGTTCCCTTTAGCTATGGCGGATTTCACAGCTGAGCAGCTGCTACCACCGCGGAAATCGTACGACAGGTGCTTACAGCATAATCCCAGCAGCAAGGACCAGCCGGTCCTCAGCGTGGTGGAGGCAAGTGGCGGTGGACCTAGCTGGCGTCCGGAAGACCCCGTTTCCTTCGACCCTTATCTCCAGCTTCCGACGGCACTGGTTCTATGGTGAGAGACGGTAACAATGTCTATTATCCCAAAGGTCATCCGTTCATCGGGCGTGTGTTTGATCTTGCGGCAATCAAGAGTCAGGATCTAGTCAAGCCCAATCTGAATACTTGTCTCCACGGTAGTGTTTTCATATGGTACATCGCAGAGCTCACACCATCAGAGAGATCGAGGCTCCGTCAGATTGATCTGAGGGAGGGATGGATAGACTCCTTGCGTAAGTAAACCCAAGCTGAACCACTCCGCCGCTCATCGTAGGCTCCGGACTAACCTTATTTCGCAACTTGTTCTTGTCGCGCCGAAATATATAAACCAAACCACAGCCCCATCGAATCTGCGAACATTGGCGGAGTCTGCGGGCCCAGTTTTAAGGTGGCTTCAGGGACTTTTTGTGATATGATGCCAAGATATCTGGAAGTGATAGATTCGCGAAGGAACACTACCGACACGCCGGCGACGGGTAATATATACTTGGAGTCCGATTACCACACCTTTTAGAGGGAGCTAGATTTCTGGGCTTGGCAGAGGCAGCAACACCGGAGGGTACACCGATTTATGATAATCATGGGCACAGGAACGAGTATATCCTTAACCTGTTGTTGTTGCAGATCAGAAGGCAAACCTACAGATAACGCTTGATAGATGAACTGTAGCTCAGTGTAGCGGAATTCTGACGCTGTTGTTATTCTCCACCGACCATAATAGATAAGAAGACACTCCGCTCCACCATTGGACCGGCACTCTCAGGAATCGAACGTGATATAAGGAGTAATCAACCTCCTTTCACAACTCTCACACACGGCTGCGTGCCCCCGCACGACAAGGACACCACACTCCACTGTTGCTGCACTTAAGCTAAACCAGGGGGCTGGGAGTCGAACACAGGACCTCCGCGGATGTCGCAATGGCAAGCACCTGCAATGCGAAGCGTGCAAATTCCAAGACTTTTGAAGGATTCGGGACAAAATAGTTCAATGAGTTTAGGTTCTGTAATCAAAGCGCGTGGACAAGGATGTGGTGCTGATGCTGCGAAGCGGTCGCTATGATAGGCAATAAATTTATCTTCTAGCAGGGCGACACAACTGTAGAGTAACGCTATCACAGCGGAATGGCAACGTCAGGTACAGGTTCTTCGCGAGAAACGAAGCCTCCCTTGCCCACCTATTGGAAATTTCACGGCCCTAACCCTCGAAAACGAGCTTCTTTACGCCGACTCTCTTTGTCTCTAATGTCAAGACTGCCGAACCAGAATTTGATTGTCAGGAGACTAGCCTTCTGTTTTGTAGGCTTTATCGGTCTCGTTAGTGTCAAAATAATAGGTGGTAGAACGCTTAGTTACTATGTAGGAGCTGGGGCTTTGCCCATCTATATACATTGGTCGGCGCTATCCGGACCGATCACGTGGTGTCGGGCCGGGTAGTGCCGGTCCGGGTAGTGCCGGCACTAGGCCAGATCGGTTACAGTATTCCGACAGTTAGTCCCGTCGGCGCTGCCCGGGCAAGGAGATATCGTCAGATGCCTCAAGATGTGCCGGAAGCCATCGGACGCCTAAGAGAAGATTCTGGGCGATAATCAAAATCAAGACCACACAAAGGCGCTAGCGATGCAGTGTAGGAAACGGAAAAGGTGAAATAGGATGTCAACGTGGTAGATCACGAAGCCAAAACAGACACTTCGTGGAGGGGGAAGGGGGATCAGCTGGCAGTTCAACTTACTTTCTATGCTCGTAACAACATGCTTTTCCTGTGCTAGTCAACGAGCGAGCCACGAGTTCATAGCTTACTAAGAGAACAAAGTTCCTTCTCTTTTATTTCCCTCTCATTACTCTCTCTGAGTATTAACAGCCATAATTGCTGAAGCTGCTAAATGGTACCGGGAATATCCAAACGACCGGCGTGACTTGGTTTCGGCACCCGTCGAACGAAGAATAGTACTCTACCACTCACCAGACGGCAGATATACCATAGGGAAAGTTGAGTCACAATGATGAGAGAGACGCGAATCAAGAGTTTGAACATCAAAGAGCAGAGAATAAAACGCTTGACCAATACAATTACCGAGATTGTCCACTTTCAAGAGTGTCTCCATTTTTTGACCGCGTATTGACGGAATGAAGATGGATAAATCCCAATAACAAACCAAAGCTTGGGCAAACAATCATTATACATTACGCACTTGAACACATGCCCATGTAGGGTCACCCCGGGGAAAGAAAGCATGGAGAAAAGCTACATAAAAATCTGTGCCAGCCGGAGCGGACCAATTGCTGCTGGCGGATCGGATAGGGGTAATGTGCTGGATCCTCAACTATCTAGAAAATTAACCACCGATGACAAATGTCCCAGCCTGGCTATCGCACAAACGACATCTCTAACAATGCACATGATGTTGATATTCATGTCACAAGCGTAGAATTTGGCACTGGTGATGCTGAGAAGAATATGGCCGCCGTGGGGATGATGGTGAGAATCCATGTTGGAAAACACTTACCTCTTCACGCTAATCAACTTGAACTTCCACAAGCAATTGGTGCAACAATTGTCGTCTTCCGCGCATCTTCGTAACAAGTATTCTGTCCTACATGGGGTTCGTTTTTTCGCATGGTTGACAGTCAGCCATGTTTATTGCCATGATTGGTCTTACTATCCGTAGCCGATCCTTAAACGCTTTCGTCTTCAGGCCGCTAAAACCAGTCTTCCGGGACGGAACGCTGCTCGTCTAAGGCGTAGATGGGCTATTGGAGTCCTTGAGAGCATCGAGAACCCAATGGCGGAAAAGTAGTGATTCCCTAAGAGTTGGCGCACCAAATGTGGTAAGCTCTTCGTCATTGGGTACATCAGGCAGGAAAATACGGCGTCTGTAAGTGCGAGCGACCATGAGATTGGCGTTGGCGTGATCACCTCGTTGGTGAGCAGGACCGGATCGAAACAAGTAGAATAGTGTCCACACAAGCTCGGTAAACTCGTTCAGAACCCGATCTTGACCAGCCCACATCATCTTCTGATTGATTACCCAGAGTCTTACGTTAAGTGGTTCGGCATCTGGAGTAGCGAGCAAGCCAGGCATAGCGGACGGTGAATCTAGATAGCCGTGAATGGGGACCAAAACCGACGACAATTTTTCGGGTTGGACCGAGATGTCGAGCAGCGCATCCATGAGGGTGCGAAGGTAGACTTCAAGACCGTTAGACACGAGTACGGGCAAAGTAATAAGTTTTTCTTGCACCGCACATAAATCTGGACCGTATACCAGAACGCGAACGGGGACTTGGGAGTACTCGCTAACGGCATGATTCTCAATCAGTCTGGAAGATCGAAGATAGTTGAGCCACCTACAGAGAGCTTCGCCGGCCGGAACGCGTAATACGGTTGTGACATTCTCTGTAAGCTCGTGATTGACGGTCGCGTTCAGCGAGTCTATCGATCTAATAACATCGTCTGTTCGAAAATTCTCGTTCCAGGTGTATGCAGGGCCAATACCACGAATAATATCGTTAGCAGGCATGTCATCGTATCCCAAACGCTGAGGCTGAGTGTCAAGACTACGTTGAAGCTTTAGTGGATTGCGTTGAAGAGCTCGCAGATCACTTACATGGCCTCACCACGCTGGGCCAAACGCCAAGCTTCACAGCACCTGGCGAAGACTTCGAAGTTGCGCAATCCTTTGCTCCGCACGGGACCTCGCACTGTGTTGTGGTTCTCGTCCACGAGAGCCCACAGCGCAATAACAGGCAGATGTTGACTCAGATCATGTTCCTCCGGAAGGAGCGGCCGATTGTGTATCATCAGGGAACTGAGGTCTTGACGCAGCCAATAGACTTGTTGCGTCATAAATGAGCGTGATCTAAGGAAACGCTGATGGACGAAACGTTTGCCAGTGTAGGCAAGTCGTCGCAACGTCTTCAAGCCTGGCTCGTCCTGATTTGGTTGTCGGACTCGATCTTGATAGCTTCCGTCTCCGACAGACCATAATCTAGCGCTGGAGAGATTCGCTTGCAAAGATTGAGCGTAGGATGGGAGAATACGAAACCCGAAGCCCCGAAGCCCCGATTGGCATATTTGAGTATTCGATGGATCCGAGACTCTCTGCGACGTCCAGGATTATGTCCCCACACTAAATCCATGGTAAACACATTGTAGCCTGTTTCCAAAGCTCGTGCACAACGTGGCAACATAGTTACCTTGAACCCGTCAAATCCAAGAGCACATGAGTCAAGATCAAACTTGAGCAGCACACGAAGCGGGTCGTAAGCTAGCTCAAGAATTATTTGTATACGTCGAACAGGATAATCCGCCAACAACTCGATAGTCTCGGCTGTCTTTACAACCAGTCTTTGTTGATTGGTTGTTGGCAAATTGCGATGCCAGACGTTGTGTATCTCCACGACCTTTAAGTTGGCCTTCTCAGGATCGAGTCCGTAGAGATAGATATCAATTTCCGGATGCAGTATATGGGAAGCGCGGTCTTGACTCAGGTCTGTGTGTAGTGAGGTGGTCAAAACCATCCCTCCCGCGATCAAGACATTGTTCCAATCCAGTCCATCCAAAGGGTTGCCCGTGATGCGCTTGAAGACCTTCACGAATGCAATATTGCTTCCTTGAATTGTCAGCTCTCTCTGGCGAAGTTCGTCCAGCAGCTCGATATCGCCCTTTGGCGGAGGCTCGCGGGCAAAAGTTATCTCCTTGCTCTCCAGCGTGATTTGGGTTATTGGAGAAACTATTGTGAGGAAGTCATCCAGGGTAAGTAAATAGTGCTCGCCTGGGAAGCTTGATGTTTCCTCTTGCAAGTAGCGCTCATTCCTTAGCACAGCCTCATCAAGATCAATCAAAGGCCCATAGTCGTCACAAAGCTCGGGCAGAGCTAACAAGAAGCGTAGAAACTGGTACGGTAGCTGAGCAGCGTTCGAAATTCGCTTCATGAGCAGCGGATTGTCGATGAATGCTGCGACAATACTCATATTGTTCTTAGCATCCTCAAATATGGGGAAGCATCGAAGAATCTGTCTGATTGCCAACGATGTCAAGCTCGGTATACTTCTGTTGTCCGCCTGGCGTGGTGTGCCGGAATACTCAAGCTGATATCTGAGAAGCTCTTCAGCCAAAGAGTAGGGTGACCATTCAGCGAATTCTTCTTGACGCTCGTCTATCTCATGCCTGGTCTCAACATCTAAGCGCCAGGCATTGAAAATATATCTTGGGAGGGCTTGAGTATGAGAGAGTGATATTTCATCCATCATGTGGCAGGATTAAAAGGCCCGACAGCTTCAAGGCCTAGTCGGCCTAGCTTTGGAGGCAGACATTGATGAGAATTAAGAGGCAAACACCAGCTATAACTTCTGTGACGTTCTGCCATCACCCGCACCACGTGCCTTGATACAAGAGCTGCAAATGCATCCTGGCTGTATGCATGGTAGTGCGCGATATTGTCGTGCATCGGCGCTTAAACACCGGGATCTGACCAGCCAACCTTCTCGAAGGTAGCATCACCATGGTTCGGTGGAGCAAGGGACACCCCATACTGAAGATCTCGAGCAGTTAGGTTGGGTTAAGCCAGCCGTAGCAATCAATGGTATAGGTGATGTAGGACTTCGACAAGAGCAGAGTGTTCGTCATGACGGGCGAATGCGTCAATACTTCAGAGTTGCTCGTAGCGTACTCTTTTCTTGCTAGACATCCCAAGCGTGTGCAACAGAGATCGATCACTCTGGGGAATTAGAGAGTGCTTTTACGCGACATGCGAATCTCCTGAACAAGAGAGTCTCGACCTCTGACTGCTACTCCGAGATGGTAAATTAACGCTCGCCTATTTTCTGCCTTAGTCACCCCACAATATTTTGATCAATTTTGCCTGTACTCGAAACAACACTGATCCGATTCTCTGTTGACTTTAGAACAAGATCTGAGGGTACAACCGTTGTTAGTATTCCATAAGGTAATCAAATGTTGACTTACCAAATTCGACTCTCATCCAGATATTATTGCACCGCGAAAATTCTTTCGCGATTCTTGCTTGCAACAGCTTGTGCTCGTATTGCGCTTTTGAATAACTTACCATCTACATAAGCTTGAGCAGTCGTACGAGTCGTTGCCTTAGTTCTCAGAGTAAAGTTGCCAAGCCTCTAGCGAGTCGACATGCTAAGTTGCTAACTAACATCAAAAGCGCTTTTACGTTTGAGCTCAAAACTCTTGAATACAATTCTCGATACACAAACATTTGTTGCAAGCTATAATAAAATATAGAATTAAAACTAATATTATAGATTAAGTATTAACATATTTATATTATTTGTTTTTGTAATTATCTTATATATTATTATATATACTATTAATTATAATTAATTAATTGTTGATGTATCTATTATATTTGCAAAACTATTAAATTCTAACAATATTAAATATTGCAGAATTAACTTAAAATATGCGCAAGCTCTTTTTTAATTTTTTTTAATTTAAAATAAGTTAGAATTATATTTTAATTTCGATTAAATATTGTGCTTTATTTTTATATATCTTATTTTATATAGTATAACAATATAGTTTTTGCAATTATTGCAACAAAATACTGCAATCTAAAGATATTATATATAGTCTTTCGAATATAGAAGTTTGCTCTTTAAATATATCAAAAATAGTAATATAAGTTTGCAATATTATTTAATACTATCTATTTTAAAAATTAGTATAATTACTATAAAAAATAGATCTAGAATTATTAATTTAAGTATATATATAATATATATTATTTGTCGCAAAGTTCTACAAACAAATATAGTATTATTTGTTTTAATATCTATTTGTCTTGTACTTTATATTGTAAAGTTTTAAAAATACAAAAGTTACTATTTCTTTTAATACTTTTTTAGATTGTATTTTAATTATAAAGTTTTATTGTTAGTCAATAGTTGCTATTTTTCTAAATATTAATCTAAATTGTATATTGTATCTATTTTATAAACAAAAAACAAGTTATTTTTTAAAAAATATATATATCTTGTATTTTAATATTGTTATTAGACAAAACTTGTTATTTTTTCTAATATCTATTTAATTTTTGTTTTAATATTATTTTGCAAACAGAAAAAATTGCAGTTTCTTTTAATATTTATTTAAATTGTATTTTAATACTATATTAATAATATTAGAATACTATTATAATATTGTATTAACTTTTAACTTTTCTAATATTTAGAATTAGTATATCTAGTTATTTAACAAAAAAACAATAGTATATTGTTGCAATAGTAATAATATTAATTTATATTTATTAATATTTTAAACAAACAACAACAATTATATTGTTAATAACAAAATATTAAATATACTTTTTGTCTTAACTAAAACAAAAATATATTAAATATTGTTGTATAATATATAATATTAATTTAATATATTAGTTGTTAGTACTTTTAACAACAAAATCTTAACAACAAAAAATATAATATAAATCTTAAATAATTATAAATTTAATATATTAATTAATCGATTTGCAATAAATAAATATTTAATATTATATTGTCTATATAAAAGATCTATTTTTATATTGTAATTTTGTTGTATATATATATATTGTAGAGCAAATATTGTATATAATTTGATTTGTTAAATAATTGTTTAACGCAATATTGCTATTAAGAGTTAAATATATTACAATTTCTATATATTTATATAAATTTAAAATTTACAAAACTATATTTTTGTATAAATTTAATATTTTTAAGATTTTGCTCTTATATAAATTTGATATTTATAATACTTTGCTATTATATAAATTTAATATTTATAAAACTATAATTTTGTGCAGATCTAATATTTAAAAAACTATATCTTTATATAATCTTAAATTTACAATATTAAATTTGCTAAATATATTGTAATATTTTTAATAATTTTAAATAGCAATAATATATATATAACTTATTAATATTTATTTAATAAAACAAATATATATATTAGCTATTGCTAATTTTATATTATATTAAATTGTAATATATAAATTGTTAGCTTTATATTTAAGATTTTTAATATAATACAAAATATCTAAATTTAAGTATTGCTTATATTAATTATTATTAAATACTAAATAATTTATTTCTTTATTATTGTATTTTTTTAAATAAAAAATATTTTTAATATTGTTAAATATAGCAAATAATAGACTTATTTAAGTATACATATTATATAGTAAAATAATAGAAAGATATATAGTTGCTGCAAAAATAAAATACTTAATATAGATTATAATATAATATATAGTAGAGCAATTTATTAATCTAGATTCAAAAATTATATAAGATTTATTAACAATATATATAAAGATTGTATTTGTTAGTTAATACAGATTTACTTATATAATATTAATATAAGACTAATTTTATTTCTATATTAATAAATTACTTATTTATTAAAACTTAATTAAATAAATAGTATAAATAAATTCTATTAGTATTGCAAAATAAGAAAATAAATATTGTAATATATAAAGAACTATACAATATAATATAATATAATATCTATAAAAAAATAAAGATTTTTTTAAAACTTTATTTGTTATAAATATATAATACGAAAAGAAAGACAATTGTCGCAAACACAAAGTAGGCAAGACAACTAGTTGTATAGTATAATAATTAATAATCAAACTAGAAACGAATGCTAGCTAGATAAATCCTAACTAGTAGCAACTAACTAAACAATGCCTAATTGGTGACGACTAACTAGATAATGCTCGCATCAAATGCTCCCCTTTTAGAAAGCTTACGACGTCTTCGTCAATTGTTCTTTCGTAGTTATTACGACTTATAATTCTTTTTATCGATTCAATTGTTTTGTCGAACGTTCGTCCTTTATTGAATTCATTCGTTCTATTGAACATTCTCAACTTGCTAACTAATTTGATTGTTAATCTTAATTCGTCGATTTTCATCGACAATAATGCGCTTCGTCTAAAGATCGTCGTACTCTTGTATTTTAATCTTTTAATCGTCGAAAATATTTAAAGATTCGAGAAATTTTAAATAACGCTTTTTGTAGTTTGTATTAAAAGCTTTGTCGTAGATAACTTTTAAATCGACGTTTATTAATTTGATCAAATAAGAAAGCATATCTTTTATTTGATGTTGTAGTATTAAGAATCGTCTAGAAGCGCAATCTTTCTCTTTATTTTTTTTGTTGACAAAGTCTTAAATTTGAGTCAAAATAATTTTTAAATTAATTTGATCGTTGTTCGCAAGTGTTATGTTAATAGTCTTTGACATTGCTTCTTATTAAGCATCTTTCTTTGCGACTTTTGTAATTTGCATGTTAATTATATTATTTAAACAATCGTTAATCTTTTTTGCGACAATTATGTCGTAAATACTCTTCGTAGAAGTCGTAAAAAACAATAATAGTAAAATTTCGCACGTCTTTTCTTTGACGAGAGTCTTCTTAACTTGTAGCTTGTCTAAAAAGCTTTACTTTATGTCGTCGAACATAACAAATAACGTTAAGTTAAATAAAATGACGACTTGAGCAAGCAAATATGTAGACATCTTAACTTTCAAAGATAACTAAAAAGAAACTTCGATTATCGAAGAAATAATTGTATTCTAATTATTAACTTTTACTTGTTCGAAGACGTAACAAATAATTAAAAGAAGATTGAACAATATTTTGTACTTATATTTTTTCACAAATTCTAATTTCGTCGATAAGAAACTATTAATTTTAAAATATAAGTTGTTAATTATTTTTACAAACGTATTGCGATCGTATTGCTAAAAAGAATAATTAATAATATATGTCTCAAAATTAAGTTTGTCGCTAAGTATGTTCTTAATAAGTGCGATATACTATTTGTAAACGTAAATTTAATTAGTTATATTGTTCACAATAACAAGATTCAAAGATAAACAACTATTTAATATATTTTCGTTTGCATTAAACAATTTCTCTTATGTGCTTATTTATAATTTGATAGAAATTCTCGTTGCGATTATGTAACAAATGTTATAACAACTTAAATTTGTGTGCGTCTTAAACTAAATTAATTTTTTATTTATTAAAATAATATTTAATAGCAATAAATTAACAATGTCTTTAATTTAATTAAGAGCGAATTAATTGTTCTTCGTTTTAGTTAATTTTTTGTAAAATGTTTTAAATACTTTTGTGCTTAACATAAGATACTTTACGCTTTTTCGTTGTTTAATATATTTTAAATCGATAATAAACGTAATATTGATCGCATAAAGAATTTAAGCATTGTTTCGAAAAAATTGCAAAAGATATACAACATTCGTTTGTCTAATATTTATTATTTCGACGTTGTTATATCGTAAAAAGATTGCGTAAACGTTCTTAAATTAATAAACAATATAGCAATTGTTGTTTTTGTTATTGTTATTAATCTTTGTAAAGTTGTTGTTAATCTTTGATTTCTTTCGCATTAATTTATTGTCTTCGTTAATTATATTTAATTTTTTAACTAAGTAAAATAGACTTGCAAATAATATTTAATAATTAAAGATTAACGTAAATATTAACTTGTTATTTACGAATCTTTTAATAAAGAACAATGCAAAAGAAATTTTGACTTCTAAACTAAATAAATCTTTAAAAGACATAAAATTTTGTTGTAATAAATTAACAATTAAAGTAAATAAAAGAAAGTTAAAGTGTATTAATAAATAAAAGAGTGTTAAGTAAGATTTATAATAACATTAAGTAAATAAATAATAAATAAAAGCGCATTATATTGCAATTTTAAATCTAAGTTTAATTGTTAGACGCATAAAAATAATGTATATAAGAGACATAAATTTAACGTCTTTAGTATAATTAAACATAGTTGCGAAATTTAGACAAAATTATTTGTCTTTACTTTGCGAAATCTATTTTGTCGACGTTTAATAAAAAGATTGTTTTGCTTAATAATTTGTAGTAAATAATTATTGTTTTATTTACTAAAGCGTAAAAGCAATAATAAATTGCTATTTTGCTTGCTATCTTATAAAGAAGATAGCGTATTGCTATTTTGTTTGCTAATTTATACAAAAATTTAATCTTTCCCTTTAGCGATAATTTAACTATTTATTGAATCGAAACAACGAATATCGTTTGACATAAATATATCGTGCTTTTTTTTGTAAATTTGAACGAATTTTTTGATTTTGTCGAACAAGTTCTTATTGTATTAATGATCGAACTTCGAGTTATACTCTTTTCATTAAATTAAAAATTTCGAGATAAGTTTTTCTCGTTTATATTTGCGCATTTAATAATTAATTAAAGTTTTAATTTTATACGAATATTAATTCTCGTTAAACTTTTTAATTAATTTGAAATAATTTAATGCTAAACAATTGTAAAAGTTAATATTAATTAATGTAAACTTCAAGTTCGCTATAAAAATAACTAAATAAATTCTTTAATCTTTTAGCAATTCAAATTGATAAATTAGATTTTTTTTTAAGTATTTTAAAGAAATCTACACGTTAAATAGCGAACTTAAACAATTTAATTAATAACAAACTATATTCTTTGTGTAGTTGCAAAAAAGTCTTGTTTTCTATTTTAAAAAATAAAGATTAATAATGTTTGTTATAAATAAATTTGAAGATTATATTAATCTAAACTATAAAGACTTTTGTTTTGTTAACGTTTATTGTTTTTTTCTTAAGTTAATCTTCGCTTTGCTTGTTTAACTTTAATAGCAACATTAAGTTTTATATTTTAAAATTTATAATAAATTTGTTAAACAAAAGTTTAATTAATAAATTAAAAAGATTGTTAAATTTTGTTTTTAACGTAGAAAGAAAAACAATCTAATTAAAACTTAAATTGTTAGCTATTGTATATTAAAACGCAATTTCAACTATTTAGTTAATTCGTTCGCTTTGATCGTTTATTTGCGAATAATAAACGATTAAAATTAAAAAATTAATTTCAAGCTTCTTAAAAATCGTTTTCTAGAACTTAGAAAAAAAAATTCGATTCTAATTATAAATAAATGCTTTTAATATATTTTAATTTGCGAATTCGTTAACTAGTATTATTGTTTAGTTTTCTACAATATAAATAGTCTTTTTAGAAAAAATAATAATTTTCTTTAAGAACTTGCAAATAATAAATATAACAAAATTTATATTTTGCACACTTAATAATGCTAGAATAAAGTCGAAACTTATTGTATAAAAAAGTACTAAAAAATTAATAATTAAATTAAGATTATTGTTCAATTAATATTGTTTAATTTAATATATATTATATTGACAACAATAAACTATGTATCGTTTTAGTCGCTTAATTAGCTTTTAAAAATAAAAGTTTGTCGTAATTGTTTTATATATTCTTAAGAAATTTGCGTAATAATTATCGTTATAAGTTTGTTTAAAAATCTTTTTTTCGAATTTTTTAAACAAGCATAGACGCTTTCTTTGCGCATAATTAATAAAATAAATAAATTCGTCGTTTAGCGCAAATTAAATTTTGAAAGATATAAAAACTCTTTACAAAGTTTTTAAGATTTTTTTTTATTTAATAAAATAATTGTAAACGTTAATAAAACGTATTTAAAAATTAATACTTATTTTAATAAAATAAGTGTAAAAAGAAATCGCTTTGTTCGTTGTATTTTATACAACAATATTTTTCTTCTTTTTAATTGTTTGTTCGATTAGTTTATTTATAGCATTCGTTTTAACGTTAATTTCGACAATTATCTTTGTTTTGTTATAAAAAACGTTAATATCGTCAAATATATTTTAATTGTTATCTTTCTTTTTCTTCTTTATTAAGACAACGAATTTTAATAAAGTATTTAAAATAGTATTAAGTCTATTTAAATAATAACAAACGTCTAAAGTAAATTACGACAAATATTGAGAGATTTTGATTAATTTTAAGTTTAACTTGTTAATTAACAAAGACAATAAAGTAGTTTGTTTAACAATTCTTGTTGTTGTTAAATAATTTATATAAATTATAGTAGATTATCTAAAAGTTTCGATAAAATATTAAGTTTTTTTAATTGTTTAAATCAAAGCAACAATTTTTAACTTAATAAGTTAATAATAAGATTTAGTCGTAATAAGTATCTTTGACAAAAATAAAATATATTAGATATTCGCTTTTTTAAAATTGTCTAATGTTAAATTGTCTTTAATATAATATATTTCGACGTTAAAGTTGCGCTTCTTTGTTGCATTTAAGTTAATATAAAGACGTCAATTGTTATTAAAGTAAATCAAGAAATTAAGAGTCGTTAAAACGCGTTAAAGCTAAACGTAGAATTTTTTTAACATTAATAAATCTTCGATAAATGTTGTTTTAACATATATTTTGCGTTTTTAATTGTCTAGAGTTGAAGCTTTTTTTAACAATTGCGTTTTTTCGTTTTAAAAAGCATTAATTTTTTGTGCATATTACGCAATCTTATTTCGTTAATAGTTAAAAAGATCAAAATAGATTTCGAGAGCTTTTAGATTCTTCGAAAATTTCATTATTTTAACAATAGCTATTCGCTTCTTAGTTGTAAATAAATTAAAAACATTTATTTTTTGTTTTAACAATGTAATATTTAAATAATTTAAAAAGATTTTTTTTAAACTTAAAATAACTCGAAATTTAATAAATTTAAAAAAAAGTTATCTAAAATAATTTAAATAATAAACAAACGTCTTAAAAAAAATTATAATATCGTCAATATAAATGCGTACAAATTTTTGAAATTTTCGCAATTGTTCGTTTATTATTTGCTATATATACGTTAAAGAGTTTTTAAATTTTATAACAACTATTTGTAGTTCTTCTTTTTTTTAATAACTAATAAGAGAGAATTTATATCTATTTGTTATAGTTACTAAAAACTAGAAGAAAAAGATTAAATTATTTATTAAATTAATATAATTGCAATCTTTTATATAGACGATAACGTTATTTTGCATCGAGATAAGATAATTATTTGTAACAATAAATTTATTAAGTTCTTTAATATTTGTTACGATTCGTAACTTTCTTTTAAACTTGTTTAATTTATTAACAATGCGTCAAACAACAAACATTAAAAACTCGAAAAAAATAAGCTTTTTTAATTACTTTATTTTGCTTTATTAATAAATTTTGTTAAATTTCTTATCGACTACTTGTCTATTTTGAACGTTTAATAAATAAACTTTATAAACAATACAAAAAGCGTTTATCGAATTTTAGTTCTTTGTAAAAGAGACTATTATTTAGTTGTTCTTTAGTAAATTAATTGTTTTTTATTATTAATTTATAGATTAACAAATTTAATAATTAACGCTTAAAGAGAACTAATTTTATTTAAAGATTCGTACGTATAAACGTTGTTTAACAAGATAATTTAACAATTATTCTTCGACATATTTATTTGTATTTTTTCTTTCGTCGCTTATAAGTGTTTCTTGACATTAATTTAATAGCAATTTTGCTCTTTATACTTTATTAGAAAATCAAGATTAATATATCTATTAATAATTATTAGCACTAAATTGATATTGCAAACATAGATGAAAAATACATTAAAATCGATAATATAAGTATACGCATTAACAAGCTTTAACTCGAATAAATAGTTTTTATCTAATAAAGATTGTAGCAAGTAGATAAATAACTTAATAATTATATTAATATTAACAATCGTTTTTTGATTTGCTTTTAAGACTCTACGAACTTATATATTGTTTTTCGTTGCAACTTTGAGATTAATTATTAACTTTTAACAATTGTTAATTGTTAACGTTTTGCTATTTAGATTCACTATTATTTGCTTTAGAATTATAACGTTTATTTTAAAAAGCATCTTAACTTTTAAATAATTTACTACGTAAATCTTTCGACAAATATAAATTATCGCACTCTTACTATTAATTTGTTCTTTAATATATATATTTAGAAATATATAATCGTTTATAAAATGTCTTTCGATATCGACTTCGCACATTAAGATAAAAGCGTCAATCTTTTTTAATAAATATTTTAGTATAAGTTTGTTTAAGAATTAACAATCAATTAAGAACATTGTGTATTTTGTGTCGACGCAAATAGAATACATAACGTTACATTAAACGAATTCTAAAAGCATTATCGCATAATAATATAATCAAAAAGTTAATTCAATATTAACAACAATTGTTGCGTCGAATTCGATTATATCTAAGTTATTGACAATTTGATTCGAATTTACTAAATTAAAATTTGTTTAAAAGACTTTAACATAATCTCTCTTTACTTAGTAATTAAAATCGTAATAGCTTTATAAATGTTTAAATGGCTTATTTTTTAAACAAAAAATACGTTAACAAGTTTAACAAATTGAGCGATTTAAAATAACGTTAATTTTGAGATTAACATAATATGCGTTAACTTAATAAGCGTTAATTAAAATAGCAAAAAAGTCTATACAATTAATTTGTTTTTCGTTAATTGACTATTTGTTCTTAACATAATAGATTGAAGCTTTGACAAACAACTTCTTGTTAACATATTTTGCGCTAAAATAAATTAAGATCTTTAGTTAGAATTTATTATAAAAATTAAAAACGAAAGACATTATATAATATGTTAAAGTAACATAGAGCTAATAAATTTTTTGTTAGTATCTAAATAATAAATAGCTTTTTTGCTAATATAAACGTTGTTAATAGTTATATAATTAATAATTTAACTACTATTTTTAAGTTTGATAAAAATTGCAATTTTAATCTTCTTTAATATTATTGCGTCGATCGTTTATTTTAAAGAAAAAAAAATCCTTATTTTCGTTGTTGATTTAAGTCTTAATATTAAAAACAATAATTGTTAAACGTTTAAATATTAATAATTCTTTTATTAAATTAAGTTGCAACAATATAAGCTATAAAGACATAAATTGCGACGATGAAATTATTGATTAATATTAATCAATAACATATTTAAAGTTTTGCATCGAAAAACAAGATAAATATTTAACGAAATTCTAATAAACGTTGTAGTATAACATACGTAAAAAATAGATTGTGTATATTTGTATTAATGCGAAGAATTAACAATTTACTAATTAATTAAACTTAAAATCTTTGTTGTACTTATTAATCTTTAAATTACGTTTTGTTTGTTGTTAAATAAGCATAATCTTAAAGAGCTTTTGTTTCGCTTTAAACTTCTTAATAAAATCTTGAATTGTAATAATTGTTGTAGACATAATTATTATCGCTTTAAGCTTTAAGTTAAGTTGTTGCTAAATTCAAATTAATTAATTTTGCAAATTAAATATTTTGACAAATTAAAAGTAAAAAACAACATTTTAAAAATAACTAGTTGTTTCGCAATTATTTATAGCGTTTTTTGCGATAAAAGACTTCGATATTAGTTTATTTAGAGTTTTATTAATTCGTATTTTGAATTGTATTTAAAGATTATTTGTAAAATTAATTAACAATATCGTTTAAAAAGCTTTTTGTTTAAAATTTTTAATTTCTTTAAAATATTATGTTATTGTTAATTCTTAAAAGCAAAAAAAAAGATTTTTGCAAACAACAGTTTTGTCAACAATGTAAATATAGTCGTTTATTTAATTTATGAAGATAAAAATCTTGCGATAGATTGTTTCTTTATAAACCAAAATAATAAATCTCGCATTGTAGCTTTCGAAAGCGTCTAAATAAAAAAATTTAATGTTTATAATTTTAAACTTGATCGACAATTATTTGTTATTAACAATCGAAAACTTCTTTTTATAAGAACAATTAATTCGTTGTTTAATGCGATTTTAACAAAGAGAATCTTTGTTAAAATTTGAAATAATTTGTTTGATTTCGTTACGCATAATACTTCGAATTTAATCGATTATTTAAAAAATAAAAGTAAAGTTCTTTTATTAAGATCGACCTTAACAAGTATGTTTTAATTGACTAAAATATTAATTAAAATTTTGATTTTTATATTGTCTTTCGTTCGCGTAGTTAGTCGCTTAGTTAAAAACAATTTGTTGTTTAGCTTGCTACTTAAAAGTAATAATTAAAATTGATTGTTTGTAGTTAGCAATCGAAGTTAACTATGCAAAGATAACAATTAAAGCTAATTGTTGTTCGAAAATAACAATAGAGACTAATTGTTATTCGAGAACAATAATTGTCGTTGTAATAATTGATTGTTTAAAGTCATTTGTAAAGACAAATAAAGAAATAGAGACTTTTTGTTCTTAACGATCGCTAGTGAATGCAAATAGTAAAAAGAAAAACGTTTGTTCAAAAACGCTCTAATTTTGTTGATTGCTTGCTAGTCGTTTGTCTTATTAACAAAACTTATTAATAGATAAATCTAGTATTGCTTTAATTATCAAACGCTATTTACTAAAAACAAGAGAACGATCGTCGCAATTTCTAGACAAAAACAAAGATAATCTCTTTTAATTTAAATTCGCATTTTTATCGATTAAATAATTGTCGAATTTCAAGATGTTTTTACGTTAAAAATTATTATTTAATAAATTCGAAAATTAATTTTTAGCGATCTAAAAAAATAAAAATTAAGTTTGATTACTTATTATTAATAAATTAAAACATAAAAGAATAAATAATTGTTTTATTAAGTTAGAGTTGTTATTCGAATAAATATTAACAATAAAAGCGACAACGTTCGTCGAAAAACGTTTTCGAGATTTGTTAAATAATTAATTAAGAACGTTTTAATTACTTTTGATTTTTTAAGATTTTTTAAATAGCAATCGTTGTATCGTACTTTAAAGATTAAAAGACTTCTCGTTTAAAAATGTTAAATTAAAAAAAGAACAAAATTTAGAGTTAAACGTCTTAATAATATTTATAAAAGAAGAAGATTTAAACTTAAAAATCTTAGCAATAAAGAAATCGTTTAAATTTAATATTTAATTATTAGTTGTTGCAATAAATCTCTTTATAACTTTTCGAAGTAAAATTTTATTAATTGCTTACTTCGATAATTAAATAAATAACTAATTAGCTTTTTTATTACTTCGTCGTTCTTCTAGTTTTACAAAAATAGAAAATAAAAGTTGTCGAAATAGCTTTTTAGCTAATTTAATAATAGATAAAAACAAAAGAAATTTAAAAAAATAATTAATCTTTGCGAAGACAAGAAGTTAATAAACGAGTTAAAAAAAAAATTTAACGTTCGTTAGCTTAACAATTGTTTAATTTGTTGCGAAGATATTTAAAAGAATTTTCTCAACAATAAACACTAATTTATAACAAAAGCTCAAAACACAACGTTAAATAACTAAAAAGACGCTAAATAAATTGTGTCGACAATATTGTTGTTAATATTTGTCTAAAGTTGATACAATAAGCTAGCTAACAATTTTGATAAAATAAGTGTTTAATGCAAGAATTTAGACATTTAAGATTTGCGTCGATACGTTTAAGCAAAAGCAAAAAAGATAATAACTAATAGCGCTTAGCAATTGATGCAATAATTTAGACGATAAAAGCTACTTGTCTTTGAAACTAATACTTGAAGCTATCAATTAATACGAAAAGAAAGACGATTGTTACAAACACAAAGTAAGCAAGACAACTCATTGTATAATATAATGATTAATAATTAAACTAGAAACGAATGCTAGCTAGATAAATCCTAATTGGTGGCGACTAACTAGACGATATCTAATTGGTGGCAACTAACTAGACGATGCTCGCATCAATATAATAATGAGAATATAAAATAAATAAAAAAATTAACAAGAAAAATAAAGAGAAAGATATTTGAAAATTATATCTCGACTTAACTAAGATTAGACAATAGAATAGATATTATAATTAAAATTGTATTATACAAATTAATCTTTATTTTTGTCTTTAGAAAGATAATTAGATATTTTATATATTTATTATTTAATTAACAAATATATATCTTTTTGTCTATTGTATTTCTGATTTGCTTAAATATATTTTTAACAATTTTAACTCTCTACTATCTTAATATTGTTTAGAAAAAGATAAAAGTATAGTATTTATAGATTGATCGTCGAGTTGAGTTTTGGTTCCAACTATTAGAATTGACCCAATTCGACAATTTTAATATTAGAAATCGAATCGAAATTCGAGTTAATTTCTACTTTTTTAAAATCGATTTAACTTAATTCGAGTTAATTTTCGATTTTAATATTAGGAATCGAATCGAATTGTTAAGAAATCGAAAATTACATTATTATATTAAGAATTACTATTTTAAGATTTGTATAATTATAATATATTATCGAGATTATAGTTTGTTATATTATTATATTATAATTATTTGTTAGTATAAAATTCTGTTTAATTTATTTTATACTTGTATTGTGTTTTTGTATTATTGTTCTATTTTAGAAATTTTTTCTTTAAACTACTTAGAAATATTGTTTATACTATTTTTAATTATAAAATATCTAATTTTTTAAGAACTTCTAGTTAATAGTTATTTTTATTTAAAAATAATTCTAGTAAATCTATTTCTTGCAATTTGTTATCTAGTATTTTATATTTTAATTAATTTGCAAATCAATTTGATTAAAATTTCAATTGTATATTTAATACTAGAAAAAGAGAATTTTAAAAAATATTAAATAAGATTTTAATTTTTAAATAATTTTTTATTATTTAAACTAAAAGACAAAAACAAATATATTAAATAGAATACAAATACTAAGATTTAGTTTAAAAAATAGTAATTATATATTACAATTAATAAGAGTATTTTGTACAAAACTTAAAATAGATTTGTTTATTTATATTAAATTAAAAAGATTAATACTAAAATACAATCTAAGTTTTAAAACAAATATATTTAAATAGTTTCGACTATTAATAACTTGTCAAAAATTGTTTGCAAAAATTGTTAAAAAATATTAAATTATTCTATTGTATACAATTATTTAAATATATTGAACATAAAAAAATATCTTTAATTTGTATTTTGTTTAAAATAAAAAAAAATTTAATTATAATTAGTAATTAATCTAGTCTTTACTTGTATAAATTATTGTTAATAATACAAATAAATAATACAAAACTAATATATTAATAAAAAAAAAATTATATTAATTTATTATTTTTTAGTTAAAATAATTAAAAAGATTAACTATATAAGATATTTATTAATTTAAATCTATTTTTTCGAATTATTAATAATTCGAATTTTTAAAAGTTACTAGAAATACTTTAATTAAATTTAGTACTTCTAGATTGTATTAAATTATCAAAATTAATTTTTATAGATTTTAATTAATTTTGTAACAAGATTAAATTAAATTTAAAAAAATCTTAATATATTTCTAATACTTTAAATATATAATCTAGTTTTTAAAAAATTGTTTATCTTAAAATATTAAAATATTAAATTGGTATTATATTTTAATATTGCAAATATCTTATTAAATTTATTTCTTTTAATATTGAATATATAGATTGACAATTAATATTAAAGTTTATAAAGATATTAAAATTCTTTAAAATTAAGAACAAATTTCTTAAAATTGTTACTAATAATACAAGCAATAACAATACTCTTAAAAACAAATTTAATAGAATTTTAAATTGATAAGAATTTTAATAGAATAGATAACAAAATTTTATTTTTAATTTAATCTATATTATTAATTTAATGATTTAAAACTTTATTGCAACTTTTAGATTAAAAACAATTATTAACAATATTGTTTTTTAATTAGAGAATAAACAAGTTTAAAATATTGTAAAAAATACAAACTTGTCTATTATAGTTAAAAAAATATTTGTTTGTATAATAATATAAAGAAATAATATATTTGCTAAATTTTATTTAGATTTCCGTTTTTATTATTGCTATTAATAACTTGTCTTAATACTCAATTTACTTTAGAGTTTTTTAAAAATAAAAAAGTAGAAAATCTTAAAAACTAATACAAAATATTTGTATTTGTTAAAATTTTATTTATCTAATACTTTGTTGTGCGTATTAACTATATAACTATATTAATCTTTAAATAAAGAAATATTTAAAAAATTAAAAAATTCAATATATTCGATTAGACAAAAGCAAATAACAATCGATTTAACTATTTAACAATATATTAAATTCTTTCTATAAATATATTTTATAGTTTCTTGAACAACTAATATTAATATTTATTTAAAATTTCGAGTATTTAATATAGTATTTAGTTATTTTCATTATTTAAAAAAAACTATAACAAATTATAGTTGTTCTTTAAAAGAGATTATATTAAAAATTTGTAAAAAAGTTTTAACAAAACTTGTTAAATATTATTTAAAAATAGAAAAACTTAATAAAATATTATATAATCTTATTAATATTTTAAATTCTATACAAAAATTAAATCTTTACAAGATATAAGACAAAAATAATAATAATAGTTTTGTAAACTACAAAACAAAATATTAGACAAAATTTAAAATCTATTTTTAATATTATTATAATTTAGTTGCTATTTTAAAAGCAAGAATATAAAAAACAAATATTGTTAAAAAAATAAAAAAATATAATAATATATTTAATCTTTAATTAACTTTTTTTATAATTTAATACAACTATTGTAAAATTCTTATTTTAACAATCTTAATATTTTTATTTAATTTAAGATAAAGATAATCGATATCTTTGCGCTAATATTATAGAGAATAAATATTTAATATAGAAATATTAAAAAGATAATACTTTAAACTATTCTAAATTAATACAAATAATTAGAGATTTTTTTTTGTTTAGTATTATTAATAAATATTAAACAAACTTTTAGTCTTATTTAAAAAGTATATTAATAAAATTGATTTTAAATAAGTTTGCAAACAATTAAACAAATTATAATAATTAAACACTATTATTGTACTATAAATTTAAACTTAGAGAAAATTATTGTTAAATTGTAAAATATATATTGTAGAGTACAAGATACTAATTAGTAAGTTAATAAAAATAATTTTTTTTAAATAAAGTTCGAGATTGTTTTAAGTAAAATTTATTTATAGCTAGATTATTGTACAAAAGGTTTTATATTTATAATATTATTATAAACAAATAAATATTATTAGCAATAATATAGATAGATAATATATTTAAAATAACTAAATACTTAATATTGTATTAAATTAATATTTTTAATTTTTTAGGAATTATATTATCTCTAATTTTAATATATATTTAAATATAATAAAAATAAATAATCAAATCTTAATAGCTTAGTAATAGTATATTTAGTTTTTTATAATAATAGCGCGCAATCTATAATATTGTTTAGAATAGCATTATAGTGCTATTTAAGATTATATTGTAGATTGTATATTATTAATATAAAAAATTAAGAAAATAGAAATTTAAATTTCTTTTAAAATACAATAATTTTCTTTTTGTGTAATCTTCTATAAAATTATATAGAATAAGATTGTTAAATTCTTTAATTAAAGATATTAAATTAATAATTTAATTCTAATTATCTAGATAATCTAAATATATATTTAACAAGATAGAATCTAAATTAATTGCGTCAAAAGTACCTGCGAGATGTTTGCGCGTTGCAAACACCCGCGGGAAGTAATATATATAGGGAGGCAGACTATTGGGTTACAGTTATCTCCCCTTCTAGAAATCTCGTCCCGAGATTTAGGGTAATCCTTAGAGTTATTCTAGGGTTAACATAGGGTCACGCCAGGGTTACCGAAAAATTCCAGGTGTGTTGCGCACTCAGAGGTCTCTTTGGCATGATGCTTGGCACGACGACATGGCAGTATCACATGTTACATTTAGAGGTCGCGCACAACATGTTGCTTACGTCAAACGAGCACACTTACGTCTCGCATTATGCGACGACGTGGCATGCGATCTAGACTACTAGGCCTCTCTAGAGCACACGACGTCAAATTTGCGCCCACGATTGCCTAACTAATGATTGTAGGAGGAATTGATCTTGGGATCTAGACGTGGTAATTGCATCGGGTCGAAGCATGCGCGCGAACACTATTGTAACAAGACAAAATCTAAATCAATTGCGTCAAAAGTATCTGCGAGATGTTTGCGCGTTGTTAACACTTGCGGGAAGTAATATATATAGGGAGGCAGACTACTAGGTTACAATATAATTATAATACACTTTTTAATTACTATATTTAATAGAAAAGAATACAAAAAATATATATAGTAAAACAATATATTTAATAGATAATATAATAAAATAATACAAATAATAAAATACAATAAATAGAATAGCTTAAATTTTTAATTTCTTGCTAATTATTTCAAATTTCGATATAACAAAGATATTTAAATATTAATTTTATTACTACTTATTATAGTAAAATTTTAGATTCTATATTAATTGCTTTAACAATTGTAAATTTTTAGATTTAATAATTTTGCAATTAATATAAATAGCAAGAAGATTGCTATCTAAATATATAAAATAGAATATTAGTATATATTGTATAGAAACAATAATAATACAAATAAATAATATATTTATTAAAGAAAAAGTTAATTATAAAATTTTCAATAATTTTTAGAAAAACTAATAAGATTAATACTTAAATTTAATGTTTTTTATTGTTTTTTTTGCTAATAGCTTTATTTTGTAAAAAATTTCGAATTAATTTTATAAAAAATATTTTCGAAATTAACAAATTATTAGTCTTCTAATATTTGCAAATTTTATATAGAACTATTATTTCAAATTTATATTTGCGTTTCTTTTATATTATAAATACTTAGCTAATAGTAATTTAATATATTATCTTTTTATATTATCTTTTGTATATTAGAAGTTATTTTAATTAATTTTTTTTCTTTATTATAATTAATTTACATTATTATATTTTTTTGCAATTTCTTGTTTGCTATTTTACGAGCTAAATTAAGTATATTAGCAATATATAATATATTAAATATATTACTCGAATATATTATTAATTTGTTTAATTCGAGCTATTAGAGTTTTAGAACAAAATATATTGTTAAATTGAGAATTTTTAATATTGAATAAAAAAATTAACAATATAAAATACAAGAATTAACAAGTTTTGCAATTAAGAATTTAATAGATAATATAATAAAATAATATATAGTAGATATATATACTTGTATTTAATTTTAATAGTTAAAAAGTATATATTATACAATAATTAATATAATAAAGATAATAATTTTTAGTTGTAATAATATTAAATAAAAATAATATTTAAACTCTAATTCTAATATTAAGCGCGTAAATTTATTTTATAATTGCAACAACTTTTTTGTTTAAATATTATATATTAATTAATATATTTAATACTATCTATTGTTTTAATTTATATAATTAATATATAGATTTGTTTTATATTATTTGCATATATTATTATTAAAACTAATTAAAAAAATAAACTTTTTAAAATCGAATTTCTTTTTACTTAAAAATTCAAATATTGCTAAATAGCTAATATTATACTATTAAATAAAAGACTTGCTCTATATTATCTATATATATTATCTTTAAAATTAATTTAAAATGTAGAATATCTATCTTATTAATTTTTTTGCAAATTATTGTTAGTAGAAATTGTGCTACAATATAAATCAAAAATAAAAAGCTATTTTATAAAAAACAAAATATTAATTGTATAATATTTTACAAATATCTAATTAAATTGCAAGTAACAACTGTTTTTAAAAAAGTCTCTAAACAGATTTAAATTAATATAAAAAAAAATATTAGAAATATAATAGCTAATAAAAAAGTAGAAAAAGAACTATATAGTAATATATTTAAATAATATATATATATTCAAAGAATTAATTATATTGTAGCACAATACTTTAAAATTAAACTAATAAAGAAAATTAGAGATAAAAATATTATAGAATAGACTAAAATTAATATAATTGCTATACAAATAGTCTTAGAGAGTAAAAATATAAATACAATACAATTTTTTAATATTTAAGTATATATAAAGTCTAATATAAATAAAATAACTAATCTATATATTAGTCTAATTCTAATTAGTTCGAATTAAGCAAAAATGTAATTAAATATATAATATTAATTATCGAAATAATTTAACAACGCATTCTATATTATAGAGAATTTAATAAATTAAAGAAAGCATACAATTTAGATACAATTAACAAATTTAAAAGATTTAAAAATACTTTTGCAAGCAATAAAAATATTGTAGATTGCAAAATATCTAATTTTTTAAGATTAATAGATAACAATACTAAAGACTTAATTAAGATTAATAATAATAGAGTAAAGATAAGATAAAAAAAGATAGAGAATAATGTAGAAATAATAAATAACAAATATAGAGATATAGAGTACAAAGACAATAATAATAGTAATAAGAGTAAAAACAATAATAATAATACTAAAAATAAAATTAACTATAAGATTGTAGAAATCTCGAACTAATTAATAGTATTAATAAGCTTAAATATATTATCTAAATATATTATTATATACTTTTTAATAAAATATAAAATCGAAGTTTATTAAGAAACTATAATACTTGTAATCTATTTACTATATAAATATTACTTTATTGTATTACTATAGAATATTTAGATAAAAAAAAATAAGATTTAAAACCTAATTTATGTGTATTAAATTTGCTACTAAATAACTTTATCTCTTAACGATTCGAATCGATTTTTTCGAATTGACTTTCGATTCTAACTCTAGAAATTAATTTAATTCAATTCGATTTTTAATTTTAATTTTAGAAATTGATTTGTCAAGACTTTCGAATCGAATTCGATTAATCGATCCGACGCGATCAGTCTATTAACAATTCGATTTAATTTCTAATATTAAAATCGAAAATCGAGTCAAATTAAGTCGATTCGATTTTAAAATAATAGAAATCGAATCGAATTTCGAATCGATTTCTAATATTAAAACTAACAAGTTAAATTGATTTTAAAAGTTGAAATCGAAACTATAAGATGCGAGTGCGTTTGCTTCTTGCTAACGCACTAAGATATAAAAGACGTAAGATATAATAGACTTGTATTACTATGTTTCAACTATATAGAATAAATAGTAGTAGAACTAATCGTTAAAGAACAACGAGAGATGAGCTTTCTTTTTATCTAATACTTGCTATAACGTACGAGTTTGTTTCTCGCTATTTAACTAGAAAGAAATGTCGTATTATTTAAGACTTTTATAGACATTTAAGATTACGTATCTTGCTATATTTTGAGATGCTAGCGCGTTAAGAGCGCTATAATATTATAGTTATCTCTTCTCTTAAAGCATTGATTCTTAATAATATAAAAAGCTATATTAGTTTTATTAAGATAAAGACGTTTACTAAGCGTCAACGTTGCAAAAACTTATTAAAAATCTTCTTAAATCTTTTTAAAAATTAAGAGAAAAAGAGTCTTTTGTCTAATAAAAGTAAATTTATATATTAATTTAACACAATTTGTAGAATAATGTAATAACGACAATAATAATTTATAATGCGTTATTGTTTTGTTGTTTGTTGTTATTAAAGTTTAAAATAAAGTTTAAATAAAGTTAATATTGCGCAAGCGTTAAATAAATTATAAATATAAATGTTATTGTTTCTTTTTTCTTTTTTTTCTTTTTTCTTATATTTTTTTTAATTGCAATTGCTTTATTGTTATAAATCAATTATTATAGAAGCAACAATACGTAAAGCTTATATATATAGTGCAAATTTTAATTAATATGTCTTTTGCTTTTTCTTTTTTTGTCTTTTTAATTATATCTTTTAAGAGATTAAAAAAATAAAAAAGTAAACAATCTTAATATTTTGTTGTTTGCGATATTAATATATTATAGTTTATAATAATTTTTTGTGCATAACTTGCGTAAACAAGTATATATATATTTGCGAGAAAAAAAGTGTTTATACTTGTTGCAAAATTTTTTATCGCAAATCAAATTATTGTATTCTAATAAATTTTATTTGCGTTTACAATACAATTGTTGTTAATATTTATTAGTTTGTTAAACGCTTTCAAAATAATATAAAGAATCTTGTTATTAATTATTGCAAGAAACTTAAAATAAATAACATAATTACTAAATATATAAAGCATATATAAAAGAATATAGTTTGCGCAATAAAGAGTTAACGACGCAATAAAAAATTTATTTTATTAATAACAAATTAAATTAAATTTTGTATTTGTTAACTTAAACAAAATTTAACTTTTGCTTAAAAGCGTCAAATTAAATTTGAACAAAAGTTCGCAAAAACAAAAATAATTTAAAATAAAGCTTTCGCTAAAGCGCAACAATTAATTAATCTACTTTTTAAGAGAATATTAAAGATAAGTATTTTTGTTTGCTTTTTAATATTTTATTAATATACATTTAAAATTTAAAACAAGATAAAAATAAAAACAAAAACAAGTTATTAATAAAAACGAAAAAAATAAAAATAAAATAAATTGTTTTTAAATTTGTTATCAATTTAAATAAAACAAGTTTGAAAAATTCTTTCGCGAAGTTTTATAACTTTGTAACGAAATCTTTTATTAACTTTAAGTTGTCGACAAGATTGTTAAATAAAAATGTAATAAATTTTATTTTAATTTCTTTTGCGCTTTGTTCGCTTATATTTTTTTTTTAAAAAATAAAAAATGCGAAGATATATATAAACAACAAGAGCGAGTTTGTAACAAAAACAAAAAAGATAGTGCGAAACAAATTTTTTGCAATTTGTTTTTCTTAAAATAATATAAGTATTTCGAATAATTTCGAAGACTTGTTTATAATTAGTTTTAAAAAATTTAACAATTTATTTTCGAATAAATTCGAGAATTTTCTTTAATTGTTTTGAAATAAATTTAATAAAATGTTAAAAACTTATTAAGTTATTATAGTATATTGTTAACTAATTGACAATAATAAAATAGCTTTCTTTTCGAATTATATTTTAAGTATTTATATTAAAAGAAACGATTTTATTATTTTTAATATTTTATATAACAAAATAAAGAAATCTTTCTACGTAATTTAATTATATAACAACAATATAATAACGATTGCGCAATATTTTATTAAACAAGTTATTGTTAACATAATTGTTGTTGTTGCAATATACGTTGTATTATCTTTTTTGCTTTTGCTTATTATACGTTTGTTTCTTAAAGTTCTTTCGCAACTTATTAATATTATTTAGAAACTCTTCTTTTAATTATTAATTATACTTTTTGTTCTAGTTTGTTTATTTAATTTTATATTATATTTGCTTCTTTAACTTAATTTTGTTTAGAATTTTTTTAATTTTTTATTAAATTTCGTTGTTAACAAGTTTTAAAGTTTGCAATATTTGTTTTGCTTATTTATTGTTAACGCAATACAAATATAACTTTAGAAGTAAAATATAAAAAATATTATAAATTTAATAAATATTAAATAGAGTAAAACAATAAGTTTGCGTTTTAATCTTATTTTTAATTCTAAACAATTTAATATACTTGTGCAATATCTTTTTGTTAAATCTTTTTTGCTTTAAATTTTTAATTAAGAGCATAACTAATTCTTCTATAACAAAGTTCTTTAATTTATATTTTTTATTATAGTATTTCGCTTGTTGCGTAATAACGTTTTCAAAACGTTTCGCTAAAAATTTTCTTAAATTATAAAGTTGTTTTACGCGTTTTTGTATCAATAATATTTTTTTTTTAATAAAATTGTTCTTAATTTTATAGTAAATCTTCGAATAATAATTGTATATTAAATAGAACAACAAAACTTTAATTAAGACGTAGTAACTATTATTATAAACGAATTTTGTTATTAGTAATAAATTTGCTTACTTTATCTATTTAGCGTTAACATAAATGCGAAGATAGTATTTAAAAGTTTAATTTTGTTGTTTAATTAAATTATTTATTTAAAAATAAAAAACAATACTTAATTGTCTTTTAATTTATATATAAAAATATATAACAAATTAAAAGATACTAGTAAAGATAGATTTTTTGTTACTTATTATATTAATTAGCGTTTCGAAACGTAAAACAATTTTATCAAAAAATATTTTTGTTAATTTTGCAATATTGATTTTAATAATTACAAATATATATTTGATTATTTTTGTATAGCAATCGACTATTACGAAAATCGAATTATATACAACTTTATAATGTTTATTTGACAACAAACTTATTACAAAGTTTATAATAATTTCTTTTTATAACTTCTTTGCAACAAATAAGAATCAAAACTTATTATACAATTTATAGTAAAAAACTTTAATGCGTTAACAAATATTATATATTTTAATATATACTTTTATTTGCGTAACGCAAACAAGTTAGAAATACTTTTGTTAAAATAAATTTAAAGTTTTCTTAATTTTAAAATGTTTTGTTAATAAGTTGTTATAATTTTTGCAAATTAATTTCTTCTTAATAATTATATTTTTTAAAATATAAAATAATTTGTTGTATTTAACAAAACTCTTTTAATTTAAAATTTATATTTTTTGTTTGTAACAAAACAACGTTTTGATTTTAATTTTAATTTTTTTGATTTAAGTATTTTTAATTTAAAGATTCTTTATTAAGAATTTTATTAATTTTTAAAATTTTTTATATAATTTCTTTAATATATTTTTAATTATTTTTCTTAAAATAACAACTTAAACACTAGTTAATTAAAGTAAAGATATCAATTTTTTAAAAACTTTCTTTTTACTTTATAATTGCAAAATCTTCGCGTTACTAATAAGTATTTTTGCTAGTTATAATACAAGAATTAAATTATTTAATGTTTTTTGTTTGCTTTGCGCTAGCAACTTTTCGTCAAATAATAGCGCTAGCTTATTACAAAATATAAGAGTTAAATTACTTAATATCTTTTGTCTACTTTTCGTTAATATATTTTTGTTAAATAATAGCGTCAATTTGTTTTGCAACGTTAATAGCAATTTTATATTTAACAATAAAATCTCTTTATAATTAAGATATTTCAACAATTTATTTATTAAATTTTTTTTATTTAAATAATAAAAAATTTTAAAGTTATAAACGATTAACTTAAGTACTTAGCAAGCTTGTTTTAAGTTTAGCTTCTTTTAACTTATAAATCTCTTAAGATTGTTGTAATTCAATTATATCTTAATAAAATAAGCATTGCTCTTTAGATAGTATCTTTATTGCTTAAAAGCAATTATAATAGTTAGCAATTCTTAATTATGCATTTTATAATTTTGTTTTATTAAAATTATTTTTCGCAATTAAAATATTATTAAACGTTAATTTTTGTTGTTATTTTATTAACTTAAAATGCTTGCAATTGCAAAGTTAAACGCATTAATCTTTACTCTTATTTTTTTGTTTAAATTGTAGTAATAAAGTAGTAAAATTAATATAAAGATGTCGCAAAGTTGACAAAACGTTTGCTTTATTTTATTTAATTAAACAAAAAAGTTATATTTTTTGTTATTTTTATTTTCTTTTAATAGATTAGTAAAAAAAATAGCTTTTTTCGAATAATAATATATAAAACGTCTATAAAAGTTTATAAAGTCTAAAAATATTTAAAGCTTGCAATAAACTTTTAATTTAAATTATTTCTTAATTGTTTTAATTTTTTTTAAGTTTATCTATATATCTTTTAAAAATACAATAAAGTTTAGAAATTTAATTTTTGTAATATTAAATTTATACTTTTTTAAATTAATATACAACAAATACTTGCAAAGACGTTTTAGCATTTATCTAATATAATACTAGTGTTTCGTCGAATTATTGTTGTATATAAGTATATTATTTATATAGATTACGCAAGTTACATCGATCAATTTTCGCAACGTTTTATTAATATAGACTTAAAAGATTGCGAATACATTTGCTAATTTAAATAATATAATCTAGTATTCGAAATATCTATAACGTGTGCGAAACGTGGTCTTTTATTTATTGTCGCATTTAATATAAATGCGATAATAGACGTTCTTTAGATTTAAAACAATAAAGTGCTTTGCTTTGCATAGATAATTTAGCGTTTTCGTAATTAAAGACAATAAATAACGATTTTTAATAGTAATTGCATTTAGATTTTTATAATTAACGCATAAATATAATTTATTGTTCGATTTTAATACAAATAGAATAGAGATGCTTACAAGCAAAACTAAATGCTTAATTTAATCTTTAACTAACGCATTATCGAAATATTGTCGAAGTATCGCTAGCTTGTTTTGTAAAAAATTATAAAAAAATATAAATAATAACTCTTTATTGTTTTGAAGCTTAATAGCGTAATTCTCTTTTTTTAATTTTAATAGAATTTTAGTTAATTTATTATTATAGATATCTTTTAAATTTCTTAATTTCTTAAAAATCTTAAACTTTGTTAGTTTTTTACTTGGCGTCTTCGTAACGCTAGCGCAAACAATTGTATAAATTATGTTATATTTAACAAGATCTAAGACAAATTACTTAAAGTTAATTATCTTTAATTTTTTATTTAAAATCTTAAATTGCTAGCTTTGCGTCTTTAAATTAATTAATATATTTTATTTAAACAATATTAATATATCTAATATAAGATTAAAGTCTATATATTCTATTAATGTAACAAAATAATATATTCTTAATGCTAATTTTATAAATTAATTAAATAATAAGTCAACTTATAGATATTGTAATAAAAACAATTATCGCTATTAAAAAAACTTAATATTAATAAAATAGCAAATGTGAATTGCAATTCTTATTGCACTATATAGATATAATTAATAAGATTTATTTTAGCTTTTAGATCGACTAAATTTGTAACTTGATATTTGTTATTAAGAAATTAAGTTCAATCTTTTATTAAAATTAAATCTATTGTTTTTATTTATCTTTTTTGCTTTGTTTGCGAGATGTTGACGAAGCTTAATCTTTTTTTACATTTGTTGTAATAATAGTAGCAACAATAAACTTGTTTTATTTGTGCTTATTAAAATATTTCGTTTTGTAATATCTTTTTTTATAATATTTAAAATATTTGATACGACTTAAATAGTTTGCGTTATTAATTTTATAAATTCGTTTATACAATATTAACAAGTTTTTGAAAATATAAAATTTTTTACATTTAATAAATTTGTTAACATTGTTTAAGCGTCGATCTTAATAAAATTTATTTAAAGAAATACTAGAATTTTTAATTACTTGCTAATCTTTAAAGTTGTTTGCGTTTGCTTTGCGAATACAATTTAGCATTTGTTTTTATATAATAATTATAGCTAGAAATTTATTGCAAATATTTAATATATTATTAATATTTAGAATCTTTATTTTCAAATTTAACTTTAGCTTAGTTAAAAATATATAGATTTTGTATTTTTTAAAAAACAATACTAAATAAGTTTTTAACTTATTTAGATATTTCTTAAAGATAATTACTTTTTAATTTGATTTTTATCTAACAATCTTTTATTTTTTGTAAATAAAAAGACAACAATTAGCAAAATTAACTATTAAATTTAATAGAAACTCTTTAAATTTTTTAAAAATCTTGCTTTTTAATTTAGCGCTATTGTTTGTTTTTAAATATTATTGCGTAATAATATTGTTTTTCAAAAATAATATACAATAAAAAATTTTGTTCTTATTTATAATAAAGTATGTCGAAAATCGCATTATATTAATATTAATTTCTCGAAATTAAATAATATACTTCTTTACATTTTAATTTTTGTACAATTTTAGCTTCTTAAACTTTAAAGACTTAAATATTATTAATAGCAATACAATAACAAATTGTAAAACTTAAGAGTTTGTTTGTTCAATTATTATAACTTAAATCTATTAAGCATTTTGTAAGTCTTAAATCTTTGTTATTAAGATTTTTATTTGTTAATGTAAAGTAAAAGTTTTAATCGTAGCTAAATTATCTTTTTTTTAATTATTATATTAACGAGAATTATTTTTGTTAACGTTTTGTAAACAATTATTGTTTCGAAAAATATTAAAGTCTTCAAACTTTAATTTAGTAATTAAATAATTATTGTAATTTAAGTTATTATAATTCAATATAATGCTATTACGTTTCAAGTTTTTTTTTTCGAAAAATAAAATAATTAGAATTGTAAAATGCAAATGCGTTTGCTTTTTATTAACGCATTAAAATATAAAAGACGTAAAATATAATAAATTTGTATTACTATGTTTCAATTATATAAAATAGATAGTAGTAGAACTAATTGTTAAAAAACAAAAAGAGACAAGCTTTCTTTTTATCTAATATTCGCTATAACGTGCGAGTTTATTTCTCGCTCTCTAACTAGAAAGAAGTATTGTGTTATTTGAAACTTCTATAGATATTTAAGATTACGTGCCTTGTCATATCTTGAGACGCTAGCGCGTCGAGGGCGCTATGATATTATAGAAACCTAACTCGACAATTAGTCTAGATAGATTTTCTAGCTTAATAGAATAGAATAGACAAAGAATACGCGTCGAATATTCGATTTAATCTATCTAATTACGTAATATTATATAATACTACGTAATTGCGCTAAGTATATTAGATTAGCGTAAATTCTAAGCTAATCTAATATAGTTAGCGCAATTACGTAGTTAAATTCTAAGCTAATTCGATCTAGTTTAGCGCTAGATTCAATAAGATTAGATAAACGAAAGCTAATACAACGAAGTTCAAGTATAAATTCTTAATATTAACTCGAAAAATTCTAATTCTAGAATCAAGTTTGCAACTTAATTCTAGCTTAATTCTATAAGATTTAAAAGAGTAGATTAAATTAAGAAAAAAGTATTTAACTTAATTTAACAATTATATTACTAATTTTATATATAGATTTTAAAATATTATTTTAATTGCTATTGTTTTCCTATTTAATATTAATAATATATTAAAATCTATAATATTTATTAAAAATACTAATTTGTTAAATAATAATTTTATCTTTTGTTTATCTTTTGTTGTTTTTTGTTGTTTTTTTAATAGTATTTTTTTAAATCATATTAGTTGTTTTATATTTTTGCAAATATTAAATTCGAATTTTTTTTATAGAAAGATATTAAAAATACAATTAAAAAAACAAATTATAAAAGAATTAAAAAATTAAATTATAAATAATTAACAAAAAAAGTATAAATTTTTAAAAATATTTTGCAAATAATAAAGATTCTATTTATAAATAAAATTAATATATTATATAATTTAGAAGATATTTTTCTTTTTCAAATACTATTTATAAATAATAAATAATATAATTGTTTATTAATTAAAAATAATGTAATTTATTTTATTTATATAATATTTCTATATTTTTATACTATTAAAAAAAACTTTGTTGTTATTGAAAGATGTAACAAACAACGTAGTAAATTATTAGTACTATAGAAGATAATTATATACAAAGAGCAAAGATTGCAAGATATATCGTAGTCTCTAAGTTAATTTTAATTGAGTCTAGTTTATCTCGATCAAGTTAACTCAAATTTAAGTTAGCTCGCTAGACAAATTAATTAAAAATAGACGAACAACTTTTTAAATTACTTATTTGCTACTATTACAATCTATAGATTTTAGATATGTCGTCGTTGTATTGCGCAATACTTTTATTCAATAATAATGTATCTATTAGTTTTTACTAATTTTTTGATTCGTTAATTCAAGCTATTTAATAAAGATTTTGAACTTGTTTTTGAGCAATAACTTTGTTAATTTATCTATTATTATGTTTGCGCTTTAAACAAAACTAATGCGAATACGATTACTTTTGTAGAGATCTCTAACATAATAAAATGTTATATCAATATGCTTTAATCTATTATTAATATAAGCGTTCTTAATAAGTACTAAAGTTGCTTGATTATCGTTCATTAATTGCATAAAAGATATAAATTTGTATATTTTGTTTTTAATAATATTTATGCGATTCAATAAATCTTTAAGATATTTTGCATAACTAATGTCTTTTAGAATCTATATAATTTATAGATTCTCTTTAATATATATAAATAAAGTTATGTACTTAACTTTAATAATAAATATTATTATTAATTTTTGCTTGCGTAACATTTATGCAATCAATTCTTCGCTTATTATAAATATATATTTAAGAATTAACTTTTAATTTAATTTATTAGATGCGTAGTTTAAGTTAAAGTATATTATTAAATGTAAGCTTTTATTATTGTTGTACGTTAGTTTTTTGTTAACAATAAAACGAAGATATTGAAGTAATATTTTCAAAGTTTAATTATAATGCTTTGTTAAATTAACGAGATATTGATTTAGACGTTCTATTGCGAAAGCAATGTTTAAACAAACATAAATAACTATATATATAATGCTTCTAATTACATATTAATAATTTCTTTGATTAATTCGCTTATTTTTTAATTTAATAAATCGAAGAGAATTGTATTTATTTATAAGCAATTTAGTTAAACTACTTTTGTTAATAAACATTTGTAATCTATTAAGCATTTCGTTAATATAATAAGATTGATTTATGCGTAAAATCCTAGCTTTTTAATTGCGAATAATTTTAATGCTAAGAATTCTTTTTATTTTTTTTAGATTCTTTATCTTAAATACTTTTTAAAATTCGTCTTTAAATTAATTAACGTTATTTATTAATTATGTAGCGATAATTATATTATCAATATAAAGCAAAAGTATAATGCGTCGTTCGAAATATAACAAAAGATAAAAATTAACATCGCATTATTTAAAGTCTAATTTAGCAAACTATTTAATATAGCGTTTATGTTAATCGCAAACAACTTGTTTTAAATTATAAAAATTTCGAAAAATGCGCAAACATTGTCTTAAAAATATATTTATTTTAAGTAAAAATATTATATAGATCTTTTTTTTAAGAAAAGACTTAATAAAGACGTTGTTAACGTTTATCTAATAACATTTTAGATTTTTTAGCATAATAATAACAAAAAACATTTGTAAAGTATTAAATTTAACAATTAAAACAAAAGTGTTTTCGTAATTAATTTCGAAGATTTGTGTAAAATCTTTTGCAATCAATTTTGCTTTAAGCTTTTTTAATGTTTTATTTATATGCATTTTTGCTTTAAACACTTATTTGCTTGTTATAATGTTAATATTTCAAAAAGAAATAACAATTTCTTATATATTATTAGCAACAAAAGCAAGTAATTTTCCTTATATAGCATCTTTTTATAGCATCTCTTAAACGAAATTGTTTACAATTTTTTTTTATGTCTTTAATACAAGTATAACAAGCTTGCTAGCATTATTTTTATTATTATTAATAACTACAAAGTCGCACTTCGAATTTATAGTTTTACTAATTACGTTTTGAACTATAAAAATTATTATAATGCGAACGATTTTGCTTCGATGTTCTTTTAAGTTCTTTGCACTATTATTAACTTGTTTTCTCTTTAAGATAACAATGTGCAAAAATGTCTATATGTAACGTTTAAATAAAACAAAATTATCTAAAGTTATTTAAAGAGAATCTAAGATAATTTAAGCAAGATTTAAATTATTTTAAGCGAGATTTAAGCTAGTGTAAGCGAAATCTAAATTAGTGTAAGCAAGATTTAAGTCAATGTAAACGAGATTTAAATTAAATTTATTTCTAATTGCATCTTTGCAAAGTCTATCTACTAATCATCTTTTTAACAAAATATTAATAATCTTAATACGCATCTTAAAACTAATATGTTCTCTCTTTTCGCTTTTGATATATTTGACAATATTATATTTAATAATTTTATTTAAGTTTAATACTTATATTTTAACAAATACACTTGTCTTGTCGACGTATTCGAAAAACACTCTTATTCGTTCTTTATTTAGAAGCTTATTTTTTTTGTCTTTGACAAAAAAAGATTTAAAGTTTATATAAAAATAGCATTTGCAATTCTATATATATAAATAATTAATAAATAATTTAACGTTAATAAATATCTTTATAGATATAATAAGTTTATTATTAATAAACAATTTAATTGCTATACAATTTTGCAAATATATATTTGTTTGTGCGACTTTTAGTTAAAACTTAATAGAAAATTTCGTTTCTTTAATTATAACTTTTATAAAATTTTCGATAATTTATATATCTTGTTTAACAATATTATTTTAAAGAGAATTGTATAACAAAATATAATTAAATATAACGTTAAAAAATAAACATTACTCATTAAATGTTAACTTAAGCTTTGTATTATTATCGCTACAAATTGCGAATACTTTAACTTTACTTTAAAGCTTTATTTGTATTTGTTATTAACAAAGAATATTTACAATTTATTTTTGTTTAATTATTGTTAATATCTATGTTCTACAAAAGTAATTATTAACGATTTTAAAAAAATACTTGTATTTAAGTTTTAAAATTAGCAATAATTTGCAAATGTCAATTGAAATAAAAGTTAAAATAATTGTTTTACGTTTACTAATATAATAATTTCTTTTATTATAGAGCTTAATTAATGCGCACACTTTACAAGAATTTTTTATATCTTTAATAATAAAAATAAGCTTTAAGAGTATAATAATTTTATGTAACTTTTGTAGCTTAATTGCGTCTAAATAAACAAATTAACAATATTAAAAACTATATAGCTTTGCTTTGAAGTTGTTAGTAATTGCTTTATTAATATTAATTTGCATTTAATTCTTTTAATTAAATGCGCTATTAATTGTTAAAACGCTACAAGAGACTTTTGTTATATAGCAACAATAAAAGTAAATTTGTTTAAATTCGATATTATTTTGCTTATTATGTATACGTCTTCTTGCTAATTTGTAATAAGAATATATCTTTTTTGTTTATTTCGCATTTATATGTTGTGTTTGTTAAAGTTTTTATGTAGATTTTTTTAATATATGCGTTTGTTAAACAAAAGATTAACTTTAAAGTTTAAAACAAAAAAAACATTTGTTAAATATGCTTTGTTTTTGTTCTTTGCACGCATTGTTGTTGTCTTACATTAATTTAAAAACAATTTTTTTATTTTAATTTTAACGATGTGTCTAGAAATAATAATAAAAGAATCTTTAAAATGTTGAAGTTAATTAGTTATATATAAAAAAGCGTTAATATCGACGATTTATTTGTTGTTAAAAATTTTACTAATATTTTTTTTAAATAACGTCGCAAGTTCTTTATTAATGTTTTTTTTAATGTCGAAGTTGCTATTATTAAGTAAAGATTTTTTTAATAAGTTATTGTTTTTAGCATTGTAAACGCAATGCTTTTTGTAAAACTTTCGTTTGTTATTTTTGATAATTTTTGTTTTTTCTATTTTTTTTTAAATGTATTTGCGAATATCGATACAAAAGAGACACTCTTTAATAAGATGCTTAAGACTCTAATAAAGATAGCAACAACGTACGTCTTTACTAGTTTTTTGATCGAAGAAATTGAATTTTCGATAAGAATTAAAGTTTAATTTTAAAGAGAAAATTCGATATTAACGTCGAGATTTCGAACGATTAACTTCGCGTTTAATTTATATAACAATTTTATTAACTTTAAGTAATGTCTTCTTTTCTTGCAATTTTTAAAGAATTATATTGACGTTAAAAGAGTTTTAAGTATTAAGAGTGTTTCGAATTGCAATGTATTTCGAAGGCAAGAAGATTAACAACGTCTAAATTAGTTTATTGTTGCGACATAGTTTCTTTATGTTAGATTAAATTTTAACAATTTTTCGTTCTAGCTTCTTGAGATGCGTTTATGTATTTGAAGTAGGTAATGTAGTGTAGTTATGCATTTATTGCTTGTCTATAAAATCTATAATGTAAAAGATCTAACATACACGAGACTACTAAGACGCTAGCTTAATCGAGTAAGAGTCTCGCAAGAGACAATCGCATCTTATTGGCTTCAATACTTTTACTAAATGTAAGTAAATCTTGATTTCTAAGCGAATCAATCAACTATTGGCGAACAATTGCTAGGCTTGTTTGCTTGCTCTCTTAACTTATAAATTATTTATTATTTACCTTGTTTGTTATCTCAATGTAGCATGCCTAATATGTCTAAAAATCTTTAAAATTTCACTAATAACAATATTTTAGTAAGGCTATTTGTTGTTATGTTTTTTATAGACATGTATTTCAAAACGATTAGATCTAATTCGATTGTCTCGCAAATTCAATAATATCGAATGTAGATATACTTTGTACGTCGATAATGTTTTGAATTAAAAATTAAGACGATTGCTTTTTAATTGTCTTTATATAAAAGAACTAAAAACTTAGAAATTGCATGCAATTGCATCAATAAAAAGCGAAATTACACTACTTTTTTGCTTGTTTTTGCGACGACAACATACTTAGCTTCGCAAGTAAATTAAGTAACAAAATCTTGTTGTTTAGAGCTTTATAATATAGGGTTACTAAATAAAAAGTAGATTTATTCGTCTATTAAACAATAATCGTTAATTGCTTTAACAAAGTCTATATTTGTATAATCTATTAGACTTTTGTTTCTATTGTAATAAATACTATAATGTAGTGTTTCTTTAATATATTTTAGAATACGAATAATTGTATAGATATATGTAGAATTCAAATTAAAACAATAATAAGAAAGCATCAATAAAGTAAATCTTAAATTTGATTGTATTATTGTTATAACATATATTAATAATTCTATTATTAACGCATATTAATAGATAGTATCGATATTAACTTTGTAAAACTTATCTAAAGATATAGTTACGTTAGAAAATTTTAAATTTATAAGAATTAATAACGTCTTGCAATTTGATATCTTAAAGCGATCTAACATCGTTTGCAAATAAGTTGTTTAATTAAGACTAATTTTGTTGTTTAAACGTGTAATTGATATATCTAAGTAATGCGAAATAGAATCTAAATTGCTTATTTTAAAACATATTTTAAAACAATTCTTTATCGACTTTAAATAAATTTTTTCAAGATCGATCAATAGTATATTATTAATATAGATACACAAATATGTGCTCTAATTCTTTAATACAAAAACAAAAGAATCGATAACAATAGACGTAAATTCTAAGCTCTTAAAAAAATTCTAAATAACTTTATATTAAACTTGCGATAATTATTAAAAATTGTAAAGAGCTTTTTGTAACTCGCATATTAAAGTAGAATTCTTAATAAAGTTATTAAGTTGACTTACGTAAATAATTTCGTCCAAAAAATTATAAAGAAAAACAATAATTATGTTTATTTAATAGATATAAAGACTACGAACTTCTATTAATACAAATAGAGCTCTAAAGGACGCTAGCTTTATTATATTTATCTAAGTAAAAATAAAGTCTATTTTAGCGATTTGCTTATAGTTATAAATTATTTATTGTATTTTATATTTAAGAATGTTGCTATTAAGATTATATTTAATTTTGAATACTTATTAATCAATAATTATCTTTTAATTGTATAACAATTTTGTAAGCATTTATATATTGTTTTTGATATATAAGACGATTTTAATCTTTATAATCTTCTATTATTGCGATTATTTAAGTAATCGATAAGTCTTTTTATAAAATTACGATTTTGTAATCGATAGATCTAATGTTTTTGATGCTCTAGCACTAAAAAGGTCCAAACTATTATTAATAAACAATACGCAAAAAACGCGTATTATGTGCGTGTAATCTTTAAATTTGTTACAACAATTTAGATCTTTATAGTTAAAACAATTTATTGTTCTAAAACTTTTAATTGTTTAATTTGAGAACAACAATAACAAAGCTTTGTTATAAATACGTTTTAATAACTTTAATAGTAATAAAAATTCTATAATAGTATTATTTAATGTTGTAGAATTACAAGATACTAACAATAAAATAAATAATAATATAGAATTTCGTAAAATAAATTTATTTTTAATAGAATCTTTTTAATTTAATTTATTTTAATTTGATGTAAATTAACTATTTGCATTATATTTGTATTGTTTTTTTTCTTTAATGTTATCAAGAGTTTTTGCAATATTCGAAGTATTTACGAATATAAAATATCTATTTTAAGAGCGTTAAATAGTAATTATTTTGTTGTTATTTTTTTTTGTTCAAATATGTTTTGTTTTCTTTTTATCGAAATTATTTTTAATGCATTTCGAAGCTACTAAATTAGACGTATAATAATTAATCTTTTTATTAAAGCGTACATTGCATAATAGATAAATTCTCTTAATTTTAAAATTGTAAATCTTTTATTAATTTAGATTTTCGTATTCTACGAAAATATCTTTCTAAAAACAATTATTAAATTTGTGTCTTATTGTTGTCTTTAATACATATATATAGAAGCGATATTTTAATGCTTTTAAATTTGAAATATCTAACTTAATCTTATTAATTATCTCAAAGAATATAGTGTTAAATTTGCTAAACAACGTTGTAGTAATTCTATTTTATGTATAGACAATTGCTTCGATAATGTAATCTTAAAGTCTTATAAACATCTAATATGTTTTATAAATCGCACAAATTAAATCGACAATTGTATATATATTCTTTTTAATAAGGTTGTTCTATTTAAATATATACGAGACGAACAACTCTTACTAGATATCTATCTTCTTAAATTAGCTTGCAAAGACGTTGTTTCTTAACTTATTACTTGTTTGTATATGTTTAATTTCTTAATTTGTTTATTTCTTAATCTAGATACGAAATTTCTATAAACGTAAAAAAAATTTATTTTTAGTCTTTATAACGTAGATAAAGAATATATTAAAGACGTTATTCTTAATTAATAGAAAATAACAATTGTTACAAAATATTATAGATAGCGACTCTTTAATATTAATATAAATTCGATCGAAAAACGCAATCGCTTTTAATATAAAATGTCTAAAAAACTTTAATTGTTGTTTCGCTTTTAAACAAGATTTATATATCTTCTTTAAAATAGATTTTTTAATTTTTATTCTAATAATTTTTTTTATATTAGATAGAATATTTTGATAGCTTAAATAAGCAAAGCAACAATGTTAAATCTTAATATTAATAGTCTTTTTAAACATCTTAAATATATAGTAAAATTTCTTCTTTTACTAGATTTTTGTTTGCGCAAGCTATTTAATCTCGCATAAATTTATTGCTTTAAATATTTTAAATCTTAAAAAATACTATTGTTTAACGTTATTTACAAAGATTATATACTAGCTATTGTAATCAAAATATACAAATTGTTTAAGTAAAAAATAGCATTTAATATTTTTGTCTTCTAAGATAATTATATTAACGAGATTGATCTTAATATCTAAAATAAACAAAACTTATATAAAAATTAAATTATTGTCTTTAAACAATTAAATTAAGCAATTATTTATATTTTTAATAAATAAAACAAAATTATTAGTTATTTCGATTTTTGCATAGTTGTAACGTAAATTCTTAAAAAGATTTTAATTTTTGAAAACATATATAATAGCTTTTAAGTTAATAATTTATACAACTCTTGCAATTGCGACAACAAAATAATTAATCTTTAATTTGTAATAAAAAGATTACAAAGAAAAAGAAATAAACATCTTATTAACGCGTTTGTAATTTCTAATTATGTTAACAAAAGAACTAGATATTAATTAATTGTTGTTTTCTAAGAGTTTTAAGACAAAGTTTTAACAATTTTCTTTATAATTGTGTTTGCAATATCGTTATTTATAACTTGTTTTATTATAGTTGTTGCATATTGCGTCTTTATAACGACATTTGCAATTTTCGCATATTCTTAAAAATATAGATTGTTGTTGTTAACAATTATCGTTGTTACAATCTTTATCTTTATCGCGATTTTCGCAATTGCAATTTTTATCTCTTTCTTAAAATTTTTTACGTTTTTTACTAAATTCTTAATTGTTAATATAATTGTTCTTATTATAGTTGTAATCTTAATAATTTGGTTAATCTTTATCTTTTTTTTATTTGCGTTTTCGCTAACTTTAATCTTTATTATTGTAAACAAAATTAACTTGCTTGTTTCAAGTCTTTTGACAATGCTTCTTCTATTATAAATTTTGAAAAATTGTATCGAAATTAAATAGTTTGTTGTCTTTGTTGTCTTGAACTTGTTAAATAAGATAAATTATTTAAGTCTTAAATTATTAATTAAAGAAATTAATTGTCTTAATTACAAAGTAGTTTTTAATTAAAATCTTAAAATCGACAATTTTTGTCTTCAATTTGTCTAATTAGTTATAAAAGTTTGCAATATCTTTGCATTTAACAAGTAATAAACTTTTTATCTTACTTATTAACTTTTATTTGTTGCTTTAATTGCTAAGAATATTGATTTTTTTAAAATAATCTTATATATTTTTTGCGATTTAAATAGATTTAAATTGCAATTGAACAATTTTATTGCACATAAAATTTATCTTTTCGCGTATCTTTATATTACAAGATTTTTATTTATTTATCTTATTTATATTTAACGTAGATTTCGATCTATTGTTATTGACGTTCTTTTACAAATTTGTATTAAATAGAGCGAACTTTATATTTCTAAATCAATTTGATTACGTCGACGACTTTGTTAGCTTTGCAAATATTTATTCAAACAATTTATTATTGTCTTTATTTATGCTACGATAACGTTTAAGATTCGTAAATGTGAAAAAAATAATGCAAAAGCTATAAATATTGATTTACATTCGAAATAGATTCTCTTAATGTGTAATTAACTTGTAAATTCTCTTTACGAGTCAATTGAATTATTAATAATACTTTAGTATTTAATATAATCGAAACGCTTGTTCAATAAAGTTGTCTCGAACTTATAATTACTTGAAGCAAGTAATGTAGTGCAATTATGCATTTATTGCTTGTCTATAAAATCTATAATGTAAAAGATCTAACATACACGAGACTACTAAGGCGCTAGCCTAATTGGGTAAGAGTCTCGCAGGAGGCAGTCGCATCTTATTGGCTCCAATATATACTTTATCGATGCTTTGATCAACAAGCTTCTTATAGTTTATATAGTTTACTAGATGTTGTCTTTTAATAATTTGAAGCTTCTTTTTGTACTTATATATTAAGAATCTTTATATTTTATATGTCGTAGTTATAACGATCATGTTTTTCTTGTCGTTCTCGTCTAAGCAAAGTTGAATGTAAAGAGTAGCTTTAACATTTGCTTTCACGTCTTTAGATTAAAAAATTATCGATAATATTAAATTAATTTCGCTTGTAGAAATAAAAAGTACAATAGAATCTAAAGATTAAATTATATTTCAAAGATTTTTTACTATAAAATAATTTTTTATTTGACGAAATTATTGCTCGTTCGTAATTCGACTAAGTATATTAATTGTTTTGCGTATATCGTTTCTTATAATATATAGAAGTAAATAAAGTAAAATTGTCAAAAAAATAAAAAGATAGATAAAGTAATGTTTGTTAAGTAACGATAAAGAGATTTGATGCACTAATTTTTTATTAATTTAGTGCAAAGATCGTAATTACGTTGTTGTCTTAATAGTGTCTTTTAATATTGTGTTTACTTTCTTTAAAGCAATTTAATTCGCTCTCTTTAAAGCGTTAATTAACTTTTTTTTAAACAATATAGTCTACTTTTTTTAAAGTATTAACTAGCTCTCTTTTAAACGTATAAATTAATCTCTCTTATTGTCGTTCGTTCTTTGTAAAATTCGTGATCGAACGAAATCAATTTGTTTGCGCAAAAATCTCTCGCGTAATGTAAGGTGCGAGTGCGTTTACTTCTCGTTAACACACTAAGATATAAAAGACGTAAGATATAATAGACTTGTATTACTATGTTTTAACTATATAAGATAGATAGTAGTAAAACTAATTGTTAAAGAACAACAAGAAACAAGCTTTCTCTTTATTTAATACTTGCTATAACGTGCGAATCTATTTCTTGCTATCTAACCAGAAAGAGATGTTGTGTTATTCGAAACTTTTATAAATATTCGAAGTTACGTATCTTGTTATATTTTAAGACGCTAACGCGTCAAAGACGCTATAATATTACAATTATCTTTTTTTTTAAAGTATTAATTCTTAATAATATAAAAAACTATATTAGTCTTATTAAGATAAAGACGTTTGCTAAGCGTTAACGTTGCAAAAACTTGTTAAAAATCTTCTTAAATCTCTTTGAAAATTAGAAGAAAAAGAGTCTTCTATTTAATAAAAGTAAATTTATATGTTAATTTAATACAATTTGTAGAACAATATAATAACAACATTAACAATTTATAATATATTATTGTTTTGTTGTTTGTTGTTATTAAAATTTTAAATAAAGTTTAAAGTAAAATTAGCGTTGCGCGAACGTTAAATAAATTATAAATATAAATGTTGTTGTTTCTCTTTTCTTTTTTCTTTTTTTTTTTATATTTTTCTTAATTGCAATTGCTTTATCGCTATAAATAAATTGTTATAAAAACAACAATACGTAAAGCTTATATATATAGTGTAAATCTTAAATTAATATATCTTTTGCTTTTTTTTCTCTTGTTTTTTCAATTATATTTTTTAAAAGATTAAGAGATTAAAAGAGTATACAATTTCGATATTTTGTTGTTTGCGATATTAACATATTACAATTTGTAATAATTTTTCCTATATAACTTGCGTAAGCAAATATATATATATTTATAAAAAGAGAAGTATTTATATTTGTTACAAAATTTTTTATCGCAAATTAAATCGTTGTATTGCGATAAATTTTTCGTATATTTACAATATAACAATTGCTAATATTTATTAATTCGTTAAACGCTTTCGAAATTTTATAAAGAAATTCGTTATTAATTATTGCAAAACATTTAAGATAAGAAACACAATTTCTAGAATAATAAAACGCATACAAAAGAGTATAGTTCGCGACATAAAGAGTTAACGACGCAATAAAAAGTTTATTTTATTGGCAACAAATTGAGCTCAATCTTGTATTCGACAATTTAAACGAAATTTAATTCTTGCTTAAGAACATTAAGTCGAACTCGAACAAAAGCTTGCAAAAACAAAAATAATTCGAAATAAAGCTTTTGCTAAAACACAACAATTAATTAATTTATTTTTTAAAAAAGTATTAAAAATAAGTATTTTTGTTTGCTTTTTAATATTTTATTAATATGCATTTAAAATTTAAAGCAAAAAAGAGACAAAAACAAAAATAAGTTGTTAATAAAAATAAAAAAGACAAATTTAAAATAAGTTATCTCTAAATTTATCGTCAACTTAGATTAAACAAATTTAAGAATTTTTTTTGCAAAATTTTACAATTTTAAGATTAAGTCTCTTTGCAACTTTAAATTATTAATAAAATTATTAAATAAAAATATAATATATTTTTATTTTTATTTCGTTCGCGTCTTGTTTGTTTATATTTTTTTAAAAAATAAAAAAAGCGAAAGTATATATAAACAATAAGAACGAGTTTGTAATAAAAACAAAAAATCTTGTACAAAATAAATTTTTTATAATTTGTTTTTTTCGAAAGAATGTAAGTACTTTAAACAATTTCGAAGATTTATCTATAATTAATTTTAAGAAATTTAACAATTTATTTTTAAATAAATTTAAGAATTTTGTCTAATTGTTTTAAAACAAATTTAGTAAAATATTAAAAACTTGTTAAGTTGTTACAATATATTGTCGATTAATTAACAATAATAAGATAGCTTTGTTTTTAAGTTATATTTTAAACATTTATATTAAAAGAGACAATCTTATTATTTTTAACATTTTGTATAAAATTATAAAGAAATCTTTTTACGTAACTTAATTATACAACAACAATATAATAACAATTGTGCAATATTTTATTAAACAAGTTATTGTTAACATAATTATTGTTGTTACAATATACATCGTATTATCTTTTTTGCTTTTGCTTACTATACATTTGTTTTTTAAAAAAATTTCGCAACTTATTAATATTATTTAGAAATTCTTCTCTTAATTATTAATTGTATTTTTTGTCTTAATTTATTTATTTAATTTTATATTATATTTGTTCTTTTAACTTAATTTTGTTTAAATTTTTTTTAATCTTTTATTAAATTTTGTTGTTAACAAAATTCGAAGTTTGCAATATTTGTTTTGTCTACTTATTGCTAACGCAATACAAATATAACTTTAAAAGTAAAATATAAAAAGTATTATAAATTTGATAAATATTAAGTAGAGTAAAACAATAAATTTGCGTTTTAATCTTGTTTTTAATTCTAAATAATTCGATATATTTGTGCAATATCTTTTTGTTAAATCTTTTTTGTTTTAAATTTTTAATTAAAAGTATAATTAATTCTTATATAACAAAGCTCTTTAATTTATATTTTTTATTATAGTATTTCGTCTATTGCGCAACAACGTTTTTAAGATGTTTTGCTAGAATTTTTCTTAAATTATAAAGTTATTTTACGCATTTCTATGTCGATAATATTTTTTTTTTAGTAAAGTTGTTCTTAACTTTATAGTAGATTTTCGAGTAATAATTGTATATCAAATAGAACAACAAAATTTTAACTAAGACGTAATAGTTATTATTGTAGACAAATTCTATTATTAATAATAAATTTGCTTATTTTGTTTATTTAGCATTAACATAAGTGCGAAAATAATATTCGAAAATTTAATTTTGTTGTTTAATTAAGTTATTTATCTAAGAATAAAAAACAATACTTAATTGTTTTTTAATTTGTACATAAAAACATATAACAAATTAAAAGATATTAATAAAAATAAATCTTTTATTACTTATTATATCAATTAGCGTTTTAAAACGTAAAACAATTTTATCGAAAAACATTTTTATTAGTTTTACAATATTGATTCTAATAATTATAAATATATATTTAATTATTTTTGTACAACAATCGACTATTATAAAAATCGAATTATATACAACTTTATAACGCTTGTTCGACAACAAATTTATTACAAAGTTTATAATAATTTTCTTTTATAACTTCTTTGCTACAAGTAAGAATCGAAGCTTATTATATAATTTATAACAAGAAACTTTGATACATTAACAAATATTATATATTTTAATATACACTTTTATTTGCTTAACGCAAACAAATTAGAAATATTTTTACTAAAATAAATTTAAAGTTTTCTTAATTTCAAAATGTCTTATTAAAGAGTTGTTATAATTTTTGCGAATCAATTTCTCTTTAATAATTATATTTTTTAAAATATAAAACAATTTATTATATTTAACAAAACTTTTTTAATTTAGAATCTATATTGTTTGTTTGTAACAAAACAATTTTTTAATTTTAATTTGAATCTTTTTAACTTAAATATCTTTAATCTAGAGATTCTTTATTAAAAATCTTATTAATTTTTAAGATTTTTTATATAATTTCTTTAGCATATTTTTAATTATTTTATTTAAGATAACAATCTATACTTTAATTAATTAAAATAAAGATGCTAGTTCTTTTTAAACTTTCTTTCTACTTTATAATTGCGAAATCTTTGCGTTATTAATAGATATTTTTGCTAATTGTAATACAAGAGTCAAATTATCTAATATTTCTTATTTACTTTGTGTTAACAACTTTTTATCAAACAACAACGTTAACTTATTTTAAAATACAAAAATCAAATTATTTAATATCTTTTGTTTGCTTTGCGTCAACAAATCTTTGTTAAATAACAACGTCAATTTGTTTTGCAACGTCGACAACAACTTTGTGTTTAACAATAAGATCTCTTTATAATTAAGATGTCTTAATAGTTTATTCGTCGAATTTTTTTTATTTGAACAATAAAAGATTTCAAAATTATAGACAATTAATTTGAGCGTTTAGCGAACTTGTCTTAAGTTTAGCTTCTTTTAACTTATAAACTTCTTAAAATTATTGTAATTTAATTATATCTCAATAGAGTAAATATTGCTCTTTAGATAGTATTTTTATTGCTTAAAAACAATTATAATAATTAGCAATTTTTAATTATGTGTCTTATAATTTTGTTTCGTCGAAATTATCTTTCGCAATTAGAACGTTATTAAGCGTTAATTTTTGTTATTATTTTGTTAACTTAGAATGCTTGCAATTGCAAAATTAAACGCATTAGTTTTTACTCTAATTTTCTTGCTTAAATTGTAATAATAAAGTAGTAAAGCTAACATAAAGATATCGCAAAGCTAACAAAATAATTGCTTTACTTTATTTGATTAAACAAAAAAATTAAATTTCTTGTTATTCTTACTTTCTTTTAACAAACTAGTAAGAAAAACAACTTTTTTCGAATAATAATATATAAAACGTCTATAAAAGTTTATAAAGCTCAAAAACATTTAAAGCTTGCAATAAATTTTCGATTTAAATTATTTCTTAATTGTTTTGATTTTTTTTAAGTTTATCTATATATCTTTTAAAAATACGATAAAGTTTAGAAATTTATTTTTAATAGTATTAAACTTATATTTCTTTAAATTAATATATAGCAAATATTTGCGAAAACGTTCTAGCATTTATTTAATATAACGTTAGTGCTTCGTCGAATTATTGCTATATACAAGTATGTTATTTATATAAATTACGCAAGTTACATCAATTAGTTTTCGCAACATTTTATTAATATAAATCTAAAAAGTTGCAAATATATTTGCTAATTTAAATAACATAATCTAATACTTGAAATACTTATAGCGCGTACAAAACGTTATCTTTTACTTATTGTTACGTTTAATGCGAATGCGATAATAGATGTTCTTTAAATTTAAGACAATAAAACGCTTTGCTTCGCATAGACAATCTAGCGTTTCTATAATTAAAAACAATAAATAACAATTTTTAATAATAATCGCATTTAAGTCTCTATAGTTAACGTATAAACATAATTTATTGTTTAATTTTAATACAAATAAAATAGAGACGTCTACAAGCAAAATCAAATGCTTAATTCAATCTTTAGCTAACATATTATCAAAATATCGTCGAAGTATTGCTAGCTTGTTTTGTAAAAAATTATAAAGAAACATAAACAATAGCTTTTTATTATTTTGAAAGTTAATAACGTAGTTTTCTCTTCTTAATTTTAATAGAATTTTAGCTAATTTATTATTATAGACATCTTTTAGATCTCTTAATTTCTTAGAAATCTTAAACTTTGCTAATTTTTTGCTTAACGTCTTTGTAACGCTAGCGCAAACAATTGTATAAATTATGCTATATTTAACGAAATCTAAAACAAATTGCTTAGAGTCAACTATTTTCAATTTTTTATTTAAGATTCTGAATTGTTAACTTTGCGTTTTCGAATTAATCAATATATCTTACTTAAATAGCATTAATATATCTAATATAAAATTAAAGCTTATATATTTTATTAAGTAGAACAAAATAATGTATTCTTAATATTAATCTTATAAATTAATTAAATAATAAATCAACTTATAGACGTTATAATAAAAATAATTATTATTATTAAAAAAACTTAATATCGATAAAATAACAAATGTAAATTGCAATTCCTATTGTATTATATAGATATAATTAATAAGATTTATCTTAATTCTTAAATCGACTAAATCTATAACTTAACGTTCGTTATTAAAAAATTAAATTTAATCTTTTACTAAAATCGAATTTATTATTTTTATTTGTTTTTTTTGTTTTGTTTGCAAGACGTCGACAAAGTTTAATCTTTTTTTGTATTTGTTATAATAATAATAGCAACAATAGATTTGTCTTATTTGTATTTATTAAAACAATTCAATTTGTAATACTTTTTCTTATAATATTTAAAGCATTTAATATTTCTTAAATAGTTTGTATTATTAATTTCGTAAATTTGTTTACGCAACGTCGACAAATTTTTAAAAATATATAACTTTTTATTTTTAATAAATTTGTCAATGTTGTTTAAGCGACAATCTTAATAAAATTTGTCTAAAAAGACATTAAAATTTTTTGTAATTTATTAATTTTTAAAATTGTTTATGTTTGCTTTGCAAATACAATTTAACATTTATTTTTGTATAATAATTATAATTAAAAGTTTATTGCAAATATTTGATATACTATTAATATTTAATATTTTTATTTTTAAATTTAACTTAAACTTAATTAAAAATATATAGATTTTATACTTTTTCAAAAGTAATACTAAATAAATCTTTAACTTATTTAGATATTTCTTAAAGATAATTATTTTTTAATTTAATTTTTATTTAGCAATCTTTTATCTTTCGTAAACAAAAAGACGATAATTAGCAAAATTAACTATTAAATTTAATAAAAACTCTTTAAATTCTTCAAAAATCTTATTTTTCAATTTAGCGTTATTATTTGTTCTTAAATATTATTAAATAGCAACATTGTTTTTCAAAAATAATATATAATAAAGAATTTTGTTCTTATTTGTAATAAAATACGTCGAAAATCGCATTATATTAATGTCGATTTTTCGAAATTAAATAATATACTTATTTACGCTTTGATTTTTGTACAATTTTAGCTTTTCGAACTTTAAGAACTTAAATATTATTAATAACAATGCAATAACAAATTAAGAAATTTAAGAGTTTGTTACTCTAGCTACTAGGGCTTAAGTCTACTAAGTATTTTGCAAGTCTTAAATTTTTGTTATTAAAATCTTTATTTGTTAATGTAAAATTGAAGTTTTAATTGTAGTTAAATTTTTTTTTTATTGTTGTTACGTTAACGTTGATTATTTTTGTCGACGTTTTGTAAACAATTATTGTCTTAAAAAGCATCAAACTCTTTAAACTCTAATTTAGTAATCAAATAATTATCGTAATTTAAGCTACTATAATTCGATATAATACTATTACGTCTCGAATCTTTTTTTTAAAAAAATAAAACAATTAGAATTGTAAAGTGCAAATGCGTTTGCTTTTCGTTAACGCACTAAAATATAAAAAATATAAGATATAATAGACTTGTATTACTATGTCCCAACTATATAAGATAAATAGTAGTAAGACTAATTGTTAAAGAACAACAAGAGACAAGCTTTCTTTTTATCTAATACTCGCCATAACGTGCGAGTCTATTTTTTGCTATTTAACTAGAAAGAGATGTCGTGTCATTCGAGACTTTTATAGGCACTTAAGATTACGTGCCCTGCCATACCCTAAGGCGCTAGCGCGTCGAGGGCGCTATAGCATTACACGTAACTCGAAGATGTGTGTCGATTTCTATTTATTAATAATAGTGTCTTTTGTTCTCTATAGAACGCGATCGAGATTGTCGCGATAATAGCATTAGGGATTGTCGAATTAAAAGTCTTCGCAAATTCGAACTTATAATCTATTAAAAGATATAACGAACAACGTAGTGAATTATTAATACTATAGAAGATAATTACATATAAAGAGCAAAAATTGCAAAATATATTGCAATTCCTAAGTTAGTCCCAATTGAATCTAGCTTATTTCGATCAAGTTGACTTAGATTTGAGCTAGTTCGCTAAGCGAATCAATCAAGAATAGATAAATAGCTCTCTAGGTTGCCCATTTGCTACTATTACGATCTACAAGCTTCAGGCATGTTGTCGTTGTATTGCGCAATAGTTGTTACAAGCTTTTAATATCAAAAATTCTAAAAAAGAATTTTATAGAATAATAAATTTGTTTTAAATACAACTTTTTATTTTTATATATTAAAAATATAATATTAATAAATTGTTAATTGTTAATTTAGAAATTTTATTATTTTGTTAATAAAAATATATTTTAAATAAAAAAAACAATAATTAATAATAAAAAATCTTTATATTGTACAAGTTATATAAAGATTTTTAAAACTATTTATTAAAAACAAAAAAATTTAAATAAAAAATATAGTTAAAAAACAAAACAATTTTTTAATTTTTTAATTTTTTTACTTATATTAAAAATTGTAATTAACAATTTTATATTAATACAAAATATATTATTTGTATTTAATAGACTAATTGTTCGGATTAATTTTTTCCTAAAATCTATAATCTAATCCGAAAGTTATATCTAATTAGGCCAAGTTTTAATCTAATATAGTTAGTATTTTCATAATTTATGCATAGACTAATCGTCGGGAACCGAATTTATCACGTGATCGTGCCAAGATTTGGGTTTCGATTCCAATTATTGGAATCAACTCGAGAAAAACTACTATATATAGTAACGTTTATTAATCGCTCGATTTTCGGTTCCAACTTTTGGAATTAACTTGACCCAAATGATTAATCTATTTATGCAATTTGATTCCAACTATTAAAATCGAACGATTAGTCTAGACTATTTATTAAAAATTTATAGATTAATATATAATTAATTTTTTTAAAAATAACAATAAAATATATAAAAACAATATTAATTCTATAAATAATTAAAAGTTTCAATTAATTTTTAGTATACTAAAGATTTCTTTTTAAAAATATAGTTTTTTCAAAAATTTGCAATTTTAAATTTATTTGCTTTTTTAAAAAATTTGTTGTTTTTTTTAAATTTCGAAATTATTAAAACAAAGCTTAAAATATTTTTGTATATTAAGAATATATATATTTTTTATATATTTAAAGTTTGTTAAATTTTAAAAATTAACAATTCTTTTAAGATTTCGATAATTTTAATATTTTGCAATTTTTTTAAATTTGTTTTATTATACTATTATTAATTTTATTAATTTTTAAGAATTAACAATCTTTATATATATTTATTATAATTTGTTAAATAGTTTGTAATATCTTTATTTTTTAATTTTTTTGCTCTATTATATTTATAGATCTATATTCTTTTTATAATATATTATAGATCTTAATTTTTTATTAAATATTTTTTATACTTTCAAGTTTTTATTTAATATTTTTAGTATATGCAATGTGTTGCGCGAGTCTTCTTTTTGTGTTTTGTCTTAATTTATTTTGCGCAAAACAAAATTAGCGCGTGTCTCTCTTGTGATTGTCGCGCCAGCTCTCAAGGGGCCAGGATCGTCGAAAAGTGCAGGATGAGCCCCCATTCCTCGTGGGGACCCTAGGATGCCTTACCTGATCAGTGAAATGCTATAACGTCACCAAGATCAATCGGACGCCGACACTGCATGGTCTTCGGAAGTTCACAGAATGCGAAGGGATACTCTAGCATGAGGCATGCCCGTACGTCCTGTGTCTTCCTCAACCATTAGATTGTGCCGGTTGCTGCTGCCAATACAGCGGCACTTCCACAATAGCACAGCATGGAGGGCCGAGGTGGTGGATCACTACCGTGCATTGGGTCTTGAACCAAGTGCCTCCCAAATCGCTATCAAGAAGTTTGACACCATCAAGTTCTACTTACCCGTCTGTATCGGCTGACGTGACCTAGGCAATTCTACACTCTCTCCAAAAGCCATCATCCCGATCGCAATCCCAATGACCCTTCCGCCTCCGAGCGTTTTGTGAAGATCTCCGAGGCCTACGCCGTGCTGGGCAATTTTGAAAAACGTCAGAAATATGATCGGACCATTGAAAGAACTACCGGCATACCGCGCACAAACATTCGCCACGGTTCACATGCCAGCTCCGCGTACGGTGCTCGACCCGCCAGCGGCTTGAGTAGGAGACGAACTCAATTTAGGGGCGCACCACCAAGCTTCTATAGAAGCGGCGGCTGGGGATCCCAAGCCGAAAGGAGACAATCCGAGGCCGACGCGGTAGCTTCAGCGGGAGCAGCAAGGACGGCCGGAGGGGGCGGCTTTGGCGGGGGAGGATTCGGACCTGGTCAAGCCCAGACTGGATGGGACGTGCCGCACTTTGATCGGGAAGCCCATTTGAGGACCCAAGAGCAACAACAGCGGAGATGGATGTTGAGAAGGAGGACTGCAGAAGAGGATGCGGTATACGGTGGCGCCGGCATGCTCATCCAATTCCTGCTTGTGGGCGGGGTCATCTCTTTGGCATTGGTGTTGCCTTCGCTGTTTCAACGAGATAGCGAGCAGAAGCGCAAGCGTGAACCATAGATGATAAATCTGATACTGTTGCAAAGCATACATCTCGCCAGGAGTACCGTACCGCTGGGTACTTTTCGTTAGGCTTTCGGATTGAAGACTTCGAGAGACAAGACGAATGATACTAGTGGAGACTGTTCTACATTTGTGTATTACAAAATCCTACGCCGCTATATGCAGCGTAAAGAGGGAAAGGCATCAAACGCTTCAAGATAATTGGTATGAAAGTAGGCTCCTCCTTTGTACCTGGGTTGGCCGTGTTAATCTATTGGTGAGACGTTCCACTTTTCTCCGATGGCGCTTATCCCTCGAACTCGAAGCTAGTGCCAATCTGCCAGACATCAGCACAACCCAGTACAGATGACTCATGTGACGCATACCTTGTGCGCACTCTCTTTCAGGTTCTGCATGTCTAAAGAAAGGCCAAAGCCCACTTTCACGCCCGGGCGGAGAAGAACGTTGTACGCAAGGGCCGCAATACCTTGGTCATTCACTTTTGCCTGATAGGACAGTCACGTCAGCACAAGCGTGGGGGGAGGGCATTCAGCATAGTGTTACCTTGGCGAAAGAGGTGGGATCCAGACGATACTTGCTAGCTACTTCTAGTCCCACAGCATTTGAACCTTTCGAGTCCCATGTTGCTTTTGCACCAGCCTCAACCTCGGAATTGACTTTGTGGTAGTATGACGCAGCGAAAACGCTCAGGTTGTTCGTGGCCGTGATAGCGGCGGTGTAGAGGGGTGATGAGTAGCCGACAGCCGCAGAGTACCGTGTGATGGCTGCCTTATTCACGTCATAACCTGCTTCAGCACCCGCAACAAAGCCTTCATGGCCTAGGACGCCGTCGATGTTTGCAGTTGGGCCGTTGAGTAAATCGATAAATGCACGACCATGGAAATTGGGTTGCTTGAAATGGAGGTTGAGCTTGGCCCCAAAGTTTTGCGAGCTGGGCATGAAATGAGTCGAGCCTTCGACTTTCAGACCTTGGGCGATCTTGTCGTTGAGCTCGATTTTGCCATCTAGGACATTATGTGTAGTCCACGCCGTTGTAAGGGTCACGCCTGCGCGTCAATAAAGCATTAGCAACGCTGTATGGCTGGGTTCAACAAACGCTTGGAAAACGACATCAACGTATATCTGGGACGTGGTAGAGACAAGAACGCAGAGAGATGTGAAATATATACCGGACAGTGGGTCAGCGTATTTCGCTTCCAGCTGTGGGAAGGGTGTCATTAGCATTGGACAGGTCAAATATGTGTAGGGGCGGGACGTACAGAGCCAGCAGTCTTGCCCTCGTGGGCGGATTTGCCTTTGACATTGAAGCTCACGCCATTGGGAGCTTTGGACTTGATGTCAATGTTGGCTGCACGTTCAATCAGTCTGTGCACGGGAAAGACTCGAATAGGCTGTACATACTAGACGAGACGTGATAAAAGTCCTTGTTAAGCAGCTGTTGATCTGGGTATCAGCATCTGGAGCTTGGTGCAGCGGGTGAGCATTCAACATACATCGTTGGAGAGCTTGGCAATGTCGGCGAAGGCGGGGACAGACATATTTGAGATCCGCAACAGTACTGTGTCAGCAACGAGGATCGATTGGGAGTAAAGGTCTTCTGGTTGCCTGGCGAAAGCTGAGCTTGCGGGATACCTGAGAGAAACACTTCAAGTGAACTGAAGGGAAGAGTCTGTCCAACGGAGAATCTCGGGGGAAAGAAGCTTTCGGCGCATATCGGCCCGCCAGACTTCAGCCCTCCAAGAAACCTTCACTCCCAAGTAAAGTAATGTAATGTGCTTTGCGACTGAAGTACCTGATACATTTGACAGCGCCCCTAATTCCTGAGCCTGCATACAGACTACGGTGGAATAATGAGCCGCTTTCTGTCTCTTGGGCATCTATCATGAGGGCTCTATTCATGGTCTACATACATGTACTGTTACGCTGTTCGTGCCAAGGAACCGTAGCAAAGAAGCTGATATCTCGGTGTCGTTGCTAGGAATTGTCCTCGTATCTTGCAAGATGTGCAGCAATGGCTCTGTAAGATACGTTAGCAACATGAACGCGGTTTGAGGGTAACGACTCACCGTCCGCTCGGGTCTGCCTGCTGAGACCATGTTGGTGTCCATCGCATCACCGTCGAAGCGCAATATGGTGGGAAATGCTCGTCAAACATAGTCCGGTACCAGTATGCTTCCTTGGTATCTGGGAAGTCGTCTTCCCATTCGGCTTTGGGTGTCTTCAGCTGTTCGTTTGATACATGGATTGCGGCATTATCTTTCAAAGCATCAATCCAGCCGTATCCCACCCCATCACTGAATTGTTCCTTCTGCCGCCAGAGGATGTTGGCGGGAAGATACGGTCTAGTCTCGGGCTCGTTAGTAGTGTCGAAAGCTTTACGAAGTATGTATTTCTCCATGCGGTCCTGCGTTATCAGCTTTTCTGATGGATCAACACCCATTGCAATGTTGAGAAACTATTGCCCTACGTCAGTAGAGACTTCGGACGTAGACAGAGTATGTCTGACCTCTTTATCGAGGAACGGTACCCGTGCCTCAACGCCCCAAGCAGCAGTTGATTTGTTTGCTCGTAAGCAGTCTGATAGATGCAAATTCTGGATGCGTCGGACGGTCTCCTCGTGGAAAGCCTTCTTATCAGGCGCAGCGTGGAAATATAAATACCCACCGAAGATTTCGTCGCTGCCTTCCCCACTCAGTACCATTTTTACCCCCATAGCCTTGATCTTGCGACTCAGAAGAAACATCGGAGTTGAGGCGCGAATTGTCGTTACATCGTACGTTTCAAGGTGAAAGATGACATCGGAAAGAGCGTCGAGGCCTTCCTCGATGGTGAATGTGAGATCGTGGTGCTTGGTGCCCAGAAATTTTGCGACTTCTAAGGCGGCCTTTGTATCTGGTGCATCGGGAAGCCCTATTGAGAAAGAATGTAGTTGGGGCAGCCAGGTCACAGTAGATAGTTCATTCTTATCATCGATCCCAACAAGCTCTTCGCTGGACTGCTTTTCGTGGTCTGCATATCCATTCGCCTGCCCGTTCTGTGTTGCTCGAAGTCTGAGCGTCTCTCTCTGGGCAATGGACGCTACGAGGCTGGAATCTAAGCCACCAGACAGAAGCACACCGTAGGGAACTTCTGCCATCAGACGTTTTCGGACAGAGCGTTCAAGAGCCGTTCTGATGACCTTGTAGTCGAGGGGTGTTGAAGGTACGTTAGTTGGATCCCACCATGATGGTTCGAAGTACCGCGTTGTCGATTTGGTCTTTGAATCATATATATGGCCAGGCGGGAAAATTATTATTCTGTCACACACAGGATGTAGACACTTGAGCTCTGAAGCGAAGTATACCGCACCAGGAGTCTTGCTCGACCATCCTTGGTAGAAACTCGTGATTCCTATCGGATCTCGAGCGGCAATCGTACGATCTGCATTCTTATCATAGAGTACCCAGGAGAACATTCCGTCGAGCAGCTTAGGGGCATCAAGTCCATGTTCGATATACTGCAACACATCAGTAAAAGTATCAAATGATCACCGCATCGTAAATACCAGAGGTATTATGACTTCGCAATCCGAATGTGTCTTGAATTTATAGGGCTTCTTCAATTGCTTTCGCAGGACTCTGTGATTGTAGATCTCACCATTGACGGCAAGAGATAGCGATCCATCCTCATTCAGCAGAGGCTGAGCGCCAGTATCTGATACCTATGAGTAGACGTCTATGTGCCTCGAAAATGGTCCCCACCGACACCCACTATGCTGAGACGCTCGTGAGCCAGAACTTGTACCATGTAAGCTTCTCGCCGGCCGAAGAAGGGGAACATTGTTACTTGTGTCATTCGCTATGTAATTCCCACCTGCCCGGATTAACACCATGCCTACCAAAGCACGATTTGTCGCTTACTCCAGTCTGGTCCACGATGGCGAGCACTGTAGAGGATTCAGCGCCGGCCTAGAAAGGATACTCTGACGTTACTCACGCTTTAGCCATGCGCAGGGCCGTTGGCTTGAATTTCTGCACATCTGGATGGCTGCAACGAAGTCAGCTTCGAAACTAAAAACGTACAGCGGGGCCCCAAGGCGTGACTAGAAGCCCAGAGGGGAGGTTCACAGACCAATGGCAGGCGAAGATACCACACATCTTGGTGGACGATTTGGTACGAACAACGGATCAGAGTAGTGTCGTAGTCGATTGGCTAAGCAGGCCTTCTCTAGCATAAAACGACATATGTCTTGGAAGGATGTCTTTGGAAGAATGGGGAGTGGGAAGAAGGTACGAAGGGCAGGGCGTTTGAGTCATGTTCGTATTTTGTACTGGATTCATAGAGCACTCAATTTTCTAGTCGCAATTGCCGGCATGAGATAACGCTAAGATAAGCGCTCCAGTTCCGCTGTCACGTGTCATGCTTGGGCTTCTGTACTTCATGCTTTTATATTGCGGTGGACTTTCACGTACAGATAGTTGGTCAGAAAATTGAATAAGAAAGTTGCTTCCCTAAGCTCGGTCAAGCTAGATATGGTGAACGACTCCAATTTGACCCCTCGTAAAGAAGATCCGTTGCACCAGTGCCATTATTGTGGACGTGATCGTAGAAGCATTATCTTCGACCTCACGTTGTTGACTCCCAGGCTTCCTGTAATCACGGACTGTGGGTAGGCTGTTCTAGAATCATGCGGATTCCCTATGAACAACATCGTACTTCAGTATCCAGTCACCACCTATGGGCTCCGAATACTTCTACTACACTATTGTTTATGGGGCCGGGTTGTCCCTCACGATATGCTTGATCTTCTTGTTGTATCCCTCGCGATCCTTCTTGAATAGATTGTAGGCTTCGGCTTGAGCAGGAGAGTCTGGATTGGGATCATTGAGCAGATCCTGAATACCAAGAAGTATTTGCTTGATCGTGATGGCCGGTTTCCAGCCTTCTTCCTCGTTAAGGATTGACAGGCAAACGGTTCCGGAGGGGTAGACGTTCGGGTGGAACAGCGGCGGTACGAATTTGCCTGGGCAATCAGTCTTTGCAAGCAAGTTTGCTCGGTGTACCTACACTTTGGTGGTTTCGTAGGGTATTCTGTATGGTGTTCAGCTCATGGACGTGCGTCGTACGAGCTCGATATGCTTACCATCAGGGAACAGCACATCGAGCTTGAACAAACCCCCTTCCCACAAAGTCTTGTCCTTGCCTGGTACCCCACATTCCCACTTCTTCAGATCCAGGATGCCTTGCGGCGTACGGGCGGGTTTGGCGAAGAAGCCGAAAGGGTGGTCACGGCGCCACTGCTTCCTGGAGGGAATAGCTAGATCAGCCGCCATAGCACCGCGTCAAATCAAGTACCCAAGGGATGAGGCTCACCGCTCTTCCTGTAGTCGATTCTGGCACAGTGACATGATTGCACCGTTGGTGAAGGCTGAAAGGCTGTGATTTAAGTACGAGAAGCCGGTCGGAGGTACTGACTCACGCAAGGCGTGGTTCTAGCTTTCTTAGATAGCCTTTTGATGGGAAGTGAGGGCTAGAAGTGAGAAGGTTTTTGTGGATGTTGACCCCTTCCCGAGACTCCACCAGTGATTGGCGTGAAGCTGACGATGAGGGAATTCGGGAGATCGTCAGGCTAATGTGTCTTAAGATATGATAAGGTAAAGTACTTCTACTTTATTCGGTACCTTATTGATGACTGAAACAGCCCCACCCTGTAACCCCACCAAAGGCTAAAAGTACCGCGGTTCAGCCCTGTCCTTGAATCGGTGATTGTTTGTTGGTTTGCCCAATGCCCATTGCGACTGCCTCGAGCTGCGTCATTTCTATGTTCTTCTAGACCTGAATATGGATGCAACGGGGTTGCAAGGCAGTGACTTAGGGGAAACATCAAGTATGGCCGCATCAAGTACGAACACACTGCAGCGGGATGATCAGCAATACTCTGATCCTGGCGAAGATGATCTGGATGACCTAGATGGTATACCTCGTAATTAAAATCCCTATGACAATCGCCAACAGCCTCTGATATAGATCTCCTCGACGATTTCTCGGCTACGAAGGACGACGATGTGCGAATTGCACCAGAGCAATTTACAGCATCATCTACCAAACCTTCAGCGGATGGCGAGCTCTCCGACGCGGCAGCTGACGAGTTCAGCAGGCAGCTCCAGGATCAAATGGCAGCACTGCTCGGTAATGTGGACGAAACACCGGAGATGCGTAAAGAGATTGAGGCATTGATGCACGAGCTGGGAGCCGCGGCAGACCCGGGCGATTCTGGATCTGCAAAACCAGGCGCAGAGAACACCACAACGCAGGCAGCGCCTTCCAGAGGAGAGGACGGCTTCCAGGAGACGATACGGAAGACCATGGAAAGAATGCAAAATTCAGGAGAGCAGGCTTGTGCTGCCGCCGCAGCTTCGGACGACTCGGAAGATATACTAGCTCAGATGCTGAAGGAGATGCAGTCAAGCGAACAAGACGGCACGGGTGACGAAGAAGGGTTTTCGAAAATGCTTATGAGCATGATGGAACAATTAACCAACAAGGACATCTTGTATGAGCCTATGAAGGAGTTGCACGATAAATTTCCAGGCTGGATGAGTAAGAACAAGAATAGCGTGAAAAAGGATGATTTACGAAGATATGAAGACCAGCAAAGACTGGTAGAAGAAATTGTTGCGAAGTTTGACGAAAAGGGGTATACGGACTCCAATGCAGCGGATAGACAATACATAGTCGAGCGGATGCAGCAAGTAAGTTCCTTCAAAGAGATAGGAGCAGAATTGTATCTGACGGTGATCGAACAGATGCAGGCTGCCGGCAGCCCACCTGCGGATCTCGTAGGCGAAATGAGTGCTGCGCAGGATGCTCTTGGATCTCTAGATGCAGGCTGCCCGCAACAATAACATAGTTGGGTCTCGAGCCTTGATGCGCCCCTGCTATCATATGGTGGAGAGGCCGTGGTATGGCCTGCAAGTTCCCTGTCCACTTGTGAAGGTTTTACACAGGACTATCCTGCAGGAGTCGGGCAACACTGTTCGGCGAGACAAGCCAGCTCTTCCTCAGCCCACGGATACATCCATCTCATAATCCAGATCGGGCTCTTGGACAACTTTGGGAACGGTTAGCGTCTCCCAATTCCCTTCTGCATTTGCAAGAGCTTCCAGAAACAGGCCGTCGTAATCCTCCTCATCACTTCCGTACTCAGACGCGTCATGTTGCTGTCCATCTCTACTTTTTTGTTCATCGCTCATAAGAGACACCAGAGCCTCGAGCTCCCGATCTTCCTGCGTGAGGACCTCGTCCACAACCTCTACCTCTGCGGTGACTCATCAGTGTATGCGCTTCTACAGATACGTTGAGCAGCGAACCTTTCTCGCTATCCGTACCCGGTCGCGCTTGGCTCTTTTCCTCCTCTTCCTCCATAGCCGCTGGTCCTACTGGAGCAGTTCGCGCCAGCTCCTCTCGCCACTGCTGTTGTTGGGAGAGGAAGTATTGCCGTTGGATCTACAATGTGGGAGCCGGTCAGTATACCGACTTCTGACGCATCAGCCGAACGTACCTGATCGCTCCTGGTCTGCCACCTTTCGTCGTCACTACTCTCCTTGACCTTCTTCAGGAAAGCTTGCCGCCGCCTCGACAGTTCGCCTTCTCTTCGCTGAAGGATAGGATGCTTGTACATGCGTTTCCCGGACGTGACATCCTTTTCAGATCCGGAAAGCTTCACCAACGACGCCATTGATCTGGAGAAGTCAGGGCAGGTGTTGACATCACGAGCGGTAAGTGGAGAAGGTAAGAATGGTACGTGGTCGAAGGCAAGAGGGGCTGGCCGAATCACAGAGAACATTTTGATGTTTTTGCATCAGAATCGCTGGCGAAGTGTAGAAGGAAGCAAGCTGAAGCAATAGGGCGCGTGCGCGTCGGGAGGTCTAGTACGGCTTATCGATTGCGCACGCCAAGACATTTCTTTGGTGGATCCATTAAAGAAGCACACAGCCATCAAAGGAAGTCGGATTTCTACTTCATCTCACTGAACCATGTAGCAGTTCGAGCGATAGTACATGGTTTGGAAGATACATAGGTTGCGCTTGCCACGTGTGACTTGCGTTTCCGAGACGGGCTGTCACAGCCAAACCTCTCTGCACTGTGCAATGAACGGTTCAACTCCTGACAAAAGAGATTTCTCATTAATGTTAAGAAAGCGCTCAAGTTTCGATTCTCCCAATGCTGTGAACCCAACAAATGCAGTGGAGACGCCCGTCAATGCTACCAGCTATACGAGAGTTTAGAAATTGGACGCCGTGTTGACGGGCCCAGGCGGACTATGCGGGGTGTGATATTGATCAAGAGTTGATTTGAAAGGGCTGTTGTCGTTCGAGCTGCTGGTCTTCTCATGTCCCGATGATCCTGGATGAGAGTTCATCAGGTCGTTATCGTCATCCCCAATATGTTGTTTCCGGCCCCAAATCCTCCATGCTACCACTGCCAAGCCACCCAGGACTATCGCACCACCGACGCCGACAACCACGCCTATGATGACTCGCTTGGAGGAGGAGCTGAGGCCAGAGCTGTTCGAGTTGCTGCTACCGCCCGCTAAGCCGGGCGCGGCGGTAGACAAAGAAGTGGAAGTGGATACCGCTCTGAGTGCACTGGTAGTCAGAGTCTGGTCGAAAGTGGAACTACCGCTGACGGTACGGATCGTTGTGACTACTTGTTGTGTTGCACTGATCACAGAGTTCGACGTGCTGATCGATGAACGGTCTGAGCTTGTAGACTGGGTACCTGTTGATTGTCTGGGGGAGGACTGTGAAGCCCCCGAGCTCGAAGAGGATGTTGCTATGAGTTCAGACGTCGGTGTGAGGGAGGCTGACTGTGTTTGCGACGCGAAAGAGTCGGTGGTGGTTGTAGACGCTGAGGTTGTCGTCGTTGACATTGACATTGAAGATGCACTGGATGAAGGTTTCGAGACTGCGGCCGAAGGTGTGGTATTTGATGCTAGGGCTGAGGTCGCCGCTGTTGATGCTACGGTAGCGGAAGGCGTATTCGAGCTAACGCCCGTTCCAAGAGGGACGTTCTGGCGTTTCTGTAGAGCAATATCGATGTCGTCAATAGCCTTGACGCCGCACAGCAAAGTGGTGAAAAGGAGTAACCGAGATATGGTAGTGGGCCCGAGCATCATGTCCAAATCCGAAGAGAAGTCGAAGGATTCGAGATTGCGTGATAGAAGGATGGTTGCGACCAAGTCAAAGGGTGGTGTTTCGGAGACCAAGGAGACGCCTTGACAATCAGGGATCGTGCAACGGGAATCGAGTCTCAAACTCGGAAGACCCTTGAAATTAGACACCGAGCGTGATCAGAGAAGCAGGTCAACGAGTGTGGGAAGCATCAGGGCTAGATAGTAGATGCCTAGGGTAAGTCAATAATGGCAAAGGAGTCGCGAGCAAACAAGGCGGAAATCAGAGTCCATGAAGGTTTTCGGGCACGGATAAAATTCGTCAGGTGGCCAGTCTGGACCCTTGGTTCAGTCTTTCGACTGTAATGCATCATGCACGCTACGGTAACGATACATTAGTCAAGGGACGGGGCTCGACCCCATCCTGGTCGTGCCAAGACCTGGCCAACAGGGTACTTTTAGGGGCTAGGCATGAAAGATGCCCCGGAATCGGCAACCCGACTCGCCTGGGCGACAATCTTTAGATGGTCCTCTTGTATTCCAAACGAGCGGTCACCTCCAATTTCAGTTTCCAGTACCCTCGCGTCATTCTCCAGCAAGATCTCTTGGTCTTGTTAGGTACAAGCACAGGCTCAAGCCTTCAGGAACAGCTATTATTGTCTATTGCGTACCTTACTACGCTTCGAAATCCTGCGCTTGCAGTCATTGGGCTGGCCTCAACTGCAACAATCCCGCCATATGCGTGTTCCTGCAAGCATCTATGTACGCACAAGGTTTCTGTGAATGATGACGGAACTGTCTGTACTTGAAGCACTATCTGGCGTCTTCGGATCCATTTCCCTTATATCGTGGGTCTTCGTTCTGGTAAAACTCACCCCTAGACGAACCCCATCTCCCAACAGCAACACCGAGAAAGACTGATCGTACTACAGGTGCCGCAGTTGGCCGAGAATTACCGCCGGAAAAACGCAGAAGGAATATCGCTTGCGTTCCTTTTGGTCTGGTTTCTGGGTGATGTTTCTAATCTAATAGGTGCCGTCTGGGCTCGCTTGGTTCCGACAGTCACTGCTTTGGCTCTGTATTTCTGTTTGGCAGATGCGGTATTGATCTTGCAATGTTTCTATTACAAGCAGCTCAATCCGCGTAAAGAACAATTTGCGGTAGCACCAACTCAGATCCCAGGTGATGACCCCCACCAGTCTCTGCTAAACAGAGATCACCCCGTGATTGAGCCTGGGTCTAGAAGGCGACGTACATCGAGCTTCAAAGACGGCTCCCTGCCAGTCCTTGAAAATGACGGTGACACAAGCAGCTCCTGGACATGGAACACGGTCAGTGTTGTATCTGTATGCATCGCCGGCGCAGCTGTGTGGGTATTTGCGTGGAAGGCCCGTCTGTGGACACCCACCCCTAGAGACAATGTTGGTAGTGTCGCCCACGGACCAGTAGGTGCCATGATTTTGGGCTACCTATCAGCTATCTGTTACCTTGGGTAGGGTCAATCTGCTCTCTGCCGTTACCCCGATCGCTCATGCCATGCTCACCTGTTGCAGGGCAAGACTCCCTCAAATAGTCAAGAATTATCGCGAAAAATCCTGTGAAGGTGAGAATCGTCATTCCGCGGCTCCTTTCGACCGCCAAGGTACTCTCTTGGCTAACCGCCCAAAGGTCTGGCATTGTTGTTCTTCTTGCTCTCACTTTTGGGCAATGCCACATACGGTGCGGCTGTAAGTTCGGCCTCTGATTCGTACAAGGCTGCGTGGTTGATCATCGTAGATTCTCTTACACTCTACGTCTCCTCAGTATGTGATAACAAACCTGCCCTGGCTCATTGGTTCTATAGGTGAGAGCTATTTTGATAATCCAGTAGTATTGCATGGCTTATCTCTAGTGTAGGGACAATGGGCGAAGATGTACTCATCTTCGTTCAATTTCGATTGTATGTTCGAAAGGCAGTCGATCATGTTGGTTCGTCAGCCGTCGGATGAGAAAGCTGTTGGATATCCATTCATGCTGCTGGCTATTCCATGAACTCTTGTGACAAGCCAAGCCAAGCCAAGACGTTCCAGAGAACTCCTGGCTTTCTATCCCTAACAGAACGGCTATGTCAGGTGGAGACGGGATGCGGTGTGTGACATTTGGGCGGAAGGTAGATAGCTGGCTTGCATTTGTGTCGACGCTAGTCTGCAACCACATCATCATGAATTGAGTTCCATGTTTGAAGCGCCTCAATGTTCCCGCCTGCCGAATTGAGACACGATCGCATTACCACTTCCTCTAATCGAAGAGACCCAAACCCATATCCTCGTCCGACTCCTCCTTTTCTGTAAGACGAAAGAGGTCAGCCTCGAAAGCCTTCCGAAGGTGTCCAGGGATCGCTTGCCTTCTTCCTTTTCTTCTTTCTTGGCCTCCTCCGCGGGTGCCTCTGTGGTAGCACCTCCTGCTCCGGCCGTCGGCGCAGCTGCAGCGCCTCCACCAGAGCCGACGTTGAGAAGCATATCTTTAACGTTCTTTCCCTCGAGTGCCTATCGCTGCCTACATCAGTCCGAGTAATCCACCATGCACACATTGACATCGTTACTAAGCGCAATCTCTCTGACCTTTGCGAAAAGCGTTGTCCATATTGACTCGACGTCCTCAACATTGGCGGCTTTGATCAAGGTCTGGAGCTTCTCGGCCTGATTGCGTTAGCTACCAGTCGAGGGACGGCTGAGAATTGCCTACGGTGACCTCGACGTCATCATCTGCGAGGATAAGAGCTGCATAGGAGGTGGCAAGTTCGGAGTGAGACATAGTTGACGATCCTAGAGAATGGAAAATGTGGGGGTAAGATTGATCTGTTGAGTGTCTTCAATACTTTGACGAGTGATTGAAGATCGATTTCCACTGTGTGCGGGACGCTCGGCGTTCCTCGCTTAGTGCTAGCTGCTTTAGCGTTCGACTTTATCTCGACAGAATACGCGCTAAGGTAGCCCTGGTCAGTGGTCGCCCTTCAGGATGACTGGAGGAACATGTACATTTGACATTATTTTACCGAAGCGTGGTCACTTCTGTCAAGGATAGAGCTGACGCTGTTCTTCTCCTCTCGGTCACCTGCAGCTGGTGTACATACTGAGCTCCTTTGATGCACATCAGCACATTGTCCCCTTTGCGCCATCTTCCGCTCCAACATACCCGTAGCTGAACGACCCTGGCATTACAATTGCAGTATGACAGACTCGCCGGCCGTTCAGGCTCCTTTAGATCCTAGGGAACAGCCTATACTCGACGCCGTGCTTACCATCCGAGACAAGCTGTCCTTGCTCAAGCAGGACAAGTCGACATATATCAAATCTCATGATATCCTTGGGCTCTACGATCAGGTCATAGCGCAGGTTCACCAGCTGAACGTCATTCGTAGAGAATATGGCAAGCCATTGGAACAGAACAGAGGTCTGTAATCACCTTGGATCCTGAGAGCAGCCGGAAGTACATTTGCCGGCAGGCCTTGACGCTGGCTGACCTTTCCCTAACAGTGGACAATGTCCTGGACGATTGCTTCCAACTCATATCTTTGTTCTTCCTCACAATTGGACGTAACAATGAGGCTCCAGCTGTGTGGGTACAACCGTGTTACCAACGGATCGTAGCTGACTGACGTGGCCTTGCAGTTACTCGATGACATCCACGATTAGAGTATGAATGTATATATCCTGGCCAGGTTCTGGAAGCTGATCGCTCCCAGCGCCTCCTAGATCACCTGAAGGAAGCAGCTTTCTTCACTGCTAAGGATTTGGAGTCCATTGGCCATACATTGGATAGCATGCACGAAACGCTGCAACGGGGAAGGAATACACATTCTCCTCATCTCTTGACTCTGTTAGAAAATCGCTTGTCTACATGTCGCAATCTCCTCTCCGGACTGCAAGCTTCGCTCGTAGACCTCTCGCCAGAGCTCACTCCGACTCATGAAAAGCTTGTGTCAATCCTACGCTCTATTGCTGCAGCCAACACAAGGTCGAAAGTGTGTCATGAGTCAGTCGTTACGCTGGCCCTTGACTTGGTTGACCTTCGTGCTAGTTTCCAGCGTCGGAAGTCCAAGGCTACCGCGATCAACTCAACGAAATCAAGGCCACCATGGTGAACGGAAGGTTCCTTGGCACAGAAAGCAGTACAGCAGGTGGGCAGGACATTGTTGCAGGCCTGCTCGACCGCTGCCTGTTGTGGTCGGAGATCGTCCTTGATAGGTATGAAAATCAATGCCCGTTCACCCGACGGCCCAGCTCATACTCGGGTTTTCTTACCCTAGGCATGGCAAAATAGACGAAAGATTCAAAACCATTTACTGCAAGCTTTACGAAATTCGCAACGCTCTAGAGAGATTGTCCATCACACAGGCCTGGTCATTGAGAGAGACGGATCTGTACAATTATCAGCGGCAATTGGACCGAATCGACGAAAGCCGAATCAACGGGAACTTTGAAGACGCCTTTGGTACCCCAGCAGATCTTCACGCGCAGAGGGTGCGCCATGAAATCGTTCCAAATGAAACTTGCTGACACGACTAGACCCTATTGTATCTTCTGCGGCGCAGTTATGCCTACATCTACGGTCTGCTCATATCGTCAGAGCCGGTTTCCGAAGCATTGCTGCCAATCTTCAACCAGCTACAGACGCTTCGCCGCTGTTTGGTAGAAGTTCGACGGTCTGGCGGCGTTTCTTCGCCGAGGGAGTTGTATCCATACAGCATGAAGGTAACTTGAACCCATGTAACGACTTGGTCTGTTAGCAGCGCTCAACACTAGGACAGCTAAATTCCATCGATAACATACGTGTCGACGGTAAATTCCTGATAGGATCGGATATACCCGAAGGTCAAGGCAGTGTGAATTCACTACTTGCCGAGTGTTATGAGATTGCTTACGAGCTTCGTGTCGCAGCGGAGGAAAAGGACACTGACTCGGAATGACAGAGTAAGACTGGCTCTGGTCTCCCCTATGGATATGTTGCTTCTCAGCGTGGCGTCGGTCCGCTCCGGCTGAAGGTCTTTCGCCTTGCCGGTCCTACAAGCAAACAGCTGAAGGGAACGGCACGGCTTTAGGAAGTTGGCGTCTCACAAGCTCTCCCACTAGATCTATCAGTCTATCAGGTAGGCCGAAATCAAGATGCACAAACGCCACGCCACGCCGCGCAACTAGCTGTATGCACTCATCACACGCAGAACTGTAACAGACCATTCAGAGTTCCTGATCTTGACCGTTGCCAACGTTGAGAGCGTAATTGGACAGCTACGAAACCGGGATGTAGCCGAAGGTGAACGTGACCAATCAGCCCAGTCCAATGAGTGTAGAAGAATACCAAGTCTTTGGCGTGAAATACCCTCAGGCAATGGTGATACCATAAGGATCGCCTACTGGCGTCACACATGTGAGAACATAGCGACGCTAGACCGTCTAACAATCTGCTCGTACTACGAGCCCCTTACCGAGAGGCCAGTCCCGGGGAGCATGATTCAAGATCAGTGCAGTCATACTGCATTGTCTTGAGGTGTTGACTGCTTTGCACTGGATACTCTTGCACTGTTTGCATGGTCTCTCATTCTTCTGTTGACACCCGGCGAAATCGCATACACAAAAGCAAGATAATAAGCCATTAGCTGTGCACGAAAGCGTTTCGAGTGTCCGCAACGCCATACATTAGCATCAAAAGAGCCACTTTTCAAGGGTTAACCGAAGAAGCCATGTCAGGAAAGGTTATTTGTTCTCTCCCTTACGATTCTCCCGTGCGCAACTGGGCGGAGTATACAAGGGTTATTCCCGCGCCCGTTCAGTGATGGGTCCCTTGGGTTGGACAGCCGTTGTTGTTTGGTTGGTTGGTCTCCTCAACGGGCGCAAAGACACAGCTGCACCACGATCTCCCAGACCTCCCAACGCATGGAGTATCAACGGCGTCCATCTTGGACTAAATAGAGTGAGATGGGTAGAGGAGATATGATGGGTTTCTAATATGCTAAGCTCTACATACAGCACTCCAAGGCCAGCGTTCACTCTGTTCGAGCGCGTACATGCCATCATAGGAAGAATGCATAGAGCACTGCTTCAACAGCCCCATACCTCAGTGGCAAGCTAATTTGATGCAGCCACACCACCGTCTGCCGCTTCTCTCTCGGTCGTCTCGACTGCGATGGGCCCCTGAGAGGCCACCCGGCCATCTCGAAGCACAAGTTGATAGTTAGCGTGCCTCACCGCCTCCAGCCGATGTGCAATTGTAATGATAGTACTCTCTTTCAGCTCATCTCGAAGCACCTGCTGTGTGTGCACTGCGGTCTCGACATCGATCGATGCCGTGGCCTGGTCAACGGCGTCAGCCTCTATCATGCAGATCGGGATCTCCATGGAGATGGGTTTTGCCAACGATCAAGAGTAGCGGTAAGTACCTCATCTAGTATAACGATCGGGCTCCGTCTCAGCGCAGCGCGCGCCAGTCCGACTAGCTGCCTCTGCCCCTGACTGAGGTTGCTGCCGCCAGCTTCAATGTGCGTGTTAAGGTGCCATTCATGCGAGCGCGAGATACGGTACAAGACTGCTTCACAGGCGTCATCCGGGAACTCATGAAGAGGATCGAGGTTTTGCCGCATCGTTCCGGGGAAGAGTACAGGCTCTTGAGCTAGGAACGTCTGATCATTTGGCTCTGATCAGTCTTAATCCCTAGTTGAGATCTCATGTTGGTCCTTGAGGTTCTCAGGGTGCTCTACGTACAATACGGCTACGTAGAGCTTGCTTGTTTACTCTCGAGACGTCAATGCCGTCGATTAGAAGTTTACCAGACTCGGGACGATCTGGAAGAGTCAATCATCTGCGCATGGGGATAGTGGGACTAACATACTCGTCGCCAACAACGCAAGCGCCAAAGTGCTTTTCCCAGACCCTAAAGCTGCTTAGCGGGCCTTTATGCACATTACGGGATGACAGTATACCGGTCCGTCCCAGTAGAGCTGTGGTGGATCCGCCCGGAATACGAAAGGACACATCAGACAAAGAGGGATCAAGTTGCGGCGCGTACCGAATCGTGAGGTTTTCACAGACAACATCACCTGTGTAAGAGGGCCACCAAGCTGGTGGATCGATATCTCCTTGTGGTTCCTGCTCCAAATGCAACAACTCTACCACTCTTTCCACAGAAACAAAATCCATCTGAAGCTGGCCGTATCGCTTGCAAAGAGCATGCTAAGAAGACCACAATCAGCGTGACCTTTGCAATCTCAATAATTGAAGCTCTGACGCCTGTCTTCAGAGCCGATCCCGCCAGGAATTGTCTCAAAGCCCGAGCGAGATCAGGCCAAAAAATGGTACTGATGCTTGGGAAAGGCGACTTACAGTACTTGTGACATCTACATATGAGCTCGCGGTCAGCATCCAGAAGGCTGCATCCAGCGTTTTGCTTGTATGCTTACATTGTGATGCCGCAATTAAAAGGAATGCCGTGAGACCGGGAGAAACGCCTGAGTAGAGAGCAAGCAAAGTAATGAGAAACGTCGAAGACGCGGACAAAGCGTCAAAGCGAAACATTAGCCACGCTTGGAGACTCCTATCCTTTTTTAGCGCCAGATGTCAAAGTTCAGATCTTAATGGCTGACCAGAAGAAGTGATCGTTCTTTTGAAATGCATCAGTGACCTCGATGACTCTATCCTGGAAATGCTCCTGAACAGCAAATGCTGGAAGATGGTCAGTGTGCCATGACTAGTTCCAGCTCACGGGCTGCTAACCTCGAACGGTGTCCAGCCCTGCGAGAAGCGTCCCAAAGTTTGACATCAAGGGACTCAGTGAAACCATCTAAGGCCTTTTAGCAGTCGTTCTTGCACCAGCCATTGCCAAGATTCATACCCACTTACTTCAAGCCTCCGTAAGCTTTGCGACGTTGGGAGAAAACGCAAAAACACCCACACGAAAGCGACGGAAAGGGTGAAGGAAAAGGCAAGAAACACTGGGGCGACAGAAGCAATGATTATCATCGACGAAATCCAGGTAATGCCGAGCCAAGCCACGACTTGAATTTGCTGGCTGATATTCCCGTCCACAGTGGAGATGTCAGATGTCATGCGGTTCATGAGTCTTCCCACTGGGGTTATGTCATAAAAGCGGAAAGTGGCGTTGCTAATGGATCGCAGTATCGCTTGGAACATTTGGCTCCCTGCAGAGTAGACAATAACCAGCATAAAGCTCTGTGAGACCAGAAACATCACGGCTTGCGCAGCTGCGAGTACGAGGAACCCGTAGAGCCAGGGTTTTATATTGGCTTCTGGAGATGGCAACGTTTTGAAAATGTTGTTGAAAGCTGCGATTCGAACGGAAGTAGGGGATGTTGTGATAACAAATCTTTGCGAGCTTCTGTCGCTGTAGGCTTCGCCCCATTGTTTGAAGAAGTAAACCTCTGCTACCGCTAGGAGCCGGTACACAGCTAAGATGAGGATTAGTGCAACCCACCACTTTAATTTGCCAGCTTTTATGTATTCCCAGTAAACAGCTGCCTTTACTCCGCCGTGTGCTCTATGTTCCTCCTCAAGAAATTTCTCCGGTGTGACAATGAGATCCTTGTCTTTACGCTCGGATCTCTCATGCATATCGATCGGCTGCGAAGACGAATTTTGGTGGGAGTCCTTCAGCGCTGTGGCTTCCAAAGCGAGGACCTGGGCTGTGCCATTAGAAACCACGACAATCTGCTTCGCAATACTACGACAAAGATCAACGCGGTGAGTTACCAGGACTACCGTTCTATTCTTGAGAAGCGGTCCTGCAAAACACTTTTGGACAATGGTCTCCGCAGTCTGTTGGTCTAAAGCAGATAAGGGGTCATCCAGCAGAAGGGTGTTAGCGTGGCTATAGAGAGCTCTAGCCAGAGCAACGCGCATCTTCTGACCCCCAGAAAGCCCAATACCATTTTCTCCGATGTCAGATAAATCTCCACTTCGAAACGTAGCAAGATCTTGCGTCAATGCGCAGGCTTCTAACACCTGTCTATAACGAGCGTTATCGAAAGGTGAGAAAAATAAAATATTCTCTCTTATACTCATACTCTGTAGCCAGGGTGTCTGGCTACAATAAGCGATTGCTCCATGACCACGATAGCACTGGCCATCTTGCAAATCGAGCTCCCCAAGCATTGCTTGCAAGAGAGCTGTTTTGCCCCCACCTACTTTGCCGAAGACTAGCGTTATGCCCACCGGACAAACAATGCTTATGGTTCGAAGCACGGGGCACGAGCTGCCTGGCCAAGCGAACGATGCTTTTGCGAGCGTTAGTCGGTTATTCAGCGATTCAACGTTGCTGCTGAATGGATCCTGTACTGGCCCGCTGATCAAGTCCACGCGTTGTCTGTTCGAGTCATCCTTGTCGGGTTCTCTCACGAAATCTTCGATCCGACTCACTGCTATCTTAGCGTTCAGTAGTACGGTTATCAAGCGTGGTACCTCGCGTAGGCTGCTTTCAAGCATACTAAATAGCTGCAACGCAGGAAAGGCGACGTCGACATGCAGCGGTTTGCCTGCCAGCGACACATAAGCCCAGAAGGCGACAACCGGGAACATCCCACTCGCAAGGCTGTTGAAGAAATTCAGCATTACCCCCAAGTAACCAGTGATCAAGCGCAGATTCAGCTCACGCTGCCGAGCTTTGCCGATAGTCTGCTGCCAGATTTCATGCCACGCATAGTAGCGAAGATGGCGTATCGCTGCTACATATTGAGTTATCTTCTGTAGCTTCTCATCGGTTGCTGTTCTCCGGGTCGATTCCCAGCGCAGAAGTGCTCGCATCAGAACGCTATTGATGACCTGGGCTACAATGATTGTTACAATACCTAGCAAACACGGCCATCCAATTAATTTCCATACTAGCATTACCGAGAAGATAAGTCCGAGAGGATTCGTGACGAAGCTTTGAAATTCCCAAAATCTGAGCACAACCTTATCAGTCAACATCAACGTATTTGCTTTTCAGTCTCCATGAGGAATAGTAGGCTGGTAATACATGAAGCAACCAAGTGCAGATGGGATCGTTGGAAGGACAAAACGAGACGCGAGTGAAGAGAAACAGCGAATGGGACATTGCGAACTGACACACAGTGCAGCCGCCTGACGTCTTGCAGAGGAGCTTTGCCCTGAGCAGAAAAGAACAAAGTTGGGCGAAGCGCCTTGAGGATGGCAAAATTCACCGTACCTCTGTGCGACTTCGTAAACGTCATTACTGTGCTGTCGTCAATGGTGATAGCTACTAACTCGGGAATGTATTCCTACCGCATGAGATTGTATATCTTGCCTGTGGAAGCAGGCTCAGGGACTTTGCTGGCATTTGCTTTTGAGCATCCAACGACCTTCCTTAACTTTGTGAACAGCTTGCCCCGGCCGAATGCTCGGCTGCCCTTTGTCGTTTCCAAAGCGTCTTCCTCGTATGCTTTGGGCGCTTCTGTGTTCTCGGACTGCACCGAAGAGTTTAATTGTTTGCGCGCCAGAGTTTTTGCGTGAAGCATGGTCAACAGTTCGCCTCTGGACCTTTCATAACATCTTCTACTATACCAAAGACTAAAGACAGAGGATTGGGCTGCAATCAGTCGTACAGCTAAAGAAAGAACGGCATAGTCGATTGGCCTCCCTCTAGACGCGGCGGGGTCTTCCATGGAGTGAAGAAGTCGCTGCAAGAGCACAGGGGAGGCGAAATCTTTTCGAATGTCAGTGACTATGCCAGCAAGGCTCGTCGAAGAGCCAAGTGCCCAAAATGGCTTAGCGAAGCCATTGATTGTCATGTCAATCAAAGTCTATCGACGCCGCGTTGTTCCTCGACGTCGAAGAAGAATGTAAGGCCTCCAGAGCAGAGCCTGAAAAAGAGATGGCGAGGGTAAACATGCATGATGAACGTACTTGCTATTAATTCAATGACTGCAAGTAAAGACGTGATAACGAGGTCAAGACCGTTGGCGACAAGGAGACGTTTCGTGATCGAGCCCTTCAGCTCTTTGAATCGCTCATGTAAAAGCCTGTGCTGAAATTCCCAGCCTAAACCCCACACGTCTTCCTCGTTCAGCTGCCTTTCCGCGCCGAGAGAGATTAAAGGTGACATCCAGGAGACAGTCATGAATTGCCACAACGTCAGGTTGTCTTCCGGACTTCGGAGATCGTGCGACGGCGGATCGAAGGGCGGACTGATCTTGTCACTCGGTAGCTGAGGACTTCGTAGGGGCATTCGCAGCAGTAAGACAACAACCGCAGATGCCACAACAGCGTCCAGCATGTTTGGGGCATCTCGGCCTCTGAAGGCGAACCGTGTGTTGTAAAGCAATATCAGCTGCGTGACCAACGTTGTAGACATGATCACTAGCACGGCGAACGGTGTGGTCTGCAAGGATCGGACCCACGTAAGAATGATAGCTAGGGCCTGCATCCATACAGTAAGTCATCACACTCGAAACTCTGCCAGGGGTGACCTACCCAGGGTGTAGCTGCTAGGGATGTCTCTATATTCAGGATAGGATACAACGCTGCTACGACACGTAAAGTAAAGCCAAGCCATAGGAGCAGAAACAGAGCCCTCGCTGACGGTCCTACGCGAGCCTTCTCGAGCAAAGGTGTGTCTCGCGATATTCGCTCGTTCTCTTCTACGAACGGTTTGGTCCATTGCGGACGATAAGGTGAAACTGCAATAAAGATAATGGCGAACAGGATCACAGCTGACGTTGCAGCTGGAAACACGGTTACGCAAGAAAGAGAGGCTTCGCGGAAGCAAGACCGCAGCCCTCGTCCCTGTATGCCGAGCGCTTGGTCAACTAACGTACATTTGTCAAGGTCTCAGGTGCCTCGTACTGGAAGACGGCAAGCTCTTTCTTCATAGCGTACCCGAATAGTTGAGGTGTCCATATCGACCTAATCATGGACGGTGTGGGGCCCACGTGAGCCTCTTGTACTTGCTATATGCAGAAATCTTCTTATCTTTTCAAATGGAGGAGCAAGCTTTGAATACAAATTTGATAATTCGACTGTTGAATATTTCTAAGTGGGTATTTCCTTGCATTCCTGCTTTTGGTAATTGCACTCTTATTTTCGGTAAATGCACTCCTAATGGGATCACCCAACGTTTTGGATGCACAAACCATAAATCTATATGCCTTTGTACTTAAACTCATGGCATAATTGTTGTTAGGAGTACGACGTGTACGACGACGCACTAAGATCTAGCGCACTCTATATCAATTATTCCATATCTTAGGGTCTAAGAGCGAAACCTAATATTACGAGCCGAACCTAATAGGCAGATTGCGTAGCTCCAATTGTAATAGTACTTTAGTCGACAGACTACTAAGTTAGATTATAGCTAAAAAGCAAAAATACAAGTTGTTCAAACCAATAATATTTAGCGACCAAATTACTATTATAGTTAGTATAATACTAATTTGATTAAAAGTAATTTAATTAACAACAATTCAATTGAAAGTAATTTAATTGAAGATAATTTAATTAAAGATAATTTAATTAAAGATAATTTAATTAAAGATAATTTAATTCAAAGTAATTTAATTAAATATAATATAATTTATAATAATAGTTTTTCAACTAATACTAAAAATTGTATTTTAATATAATCTTAATCGATAAGAAGAACTATCTATAAAAGATACTATTATAAATCTACTAATACTATTTGTTTGTACTTCGCGTAGACTAATCGTTCGGTTCCAATAGTTGGAACCAAATTGCATAAATTATGAAAATACTAACTATATTAGGTTAAAACTTAGCCTAATTAGATATAACTTTCGGGTCGAGTTATAGATTTTGGGGAAAAATCGATCCGAACGATCAGTCTAATTGTAATTAATATTAATACTACAAACAATAAGTTATCTTTTTTAGTTTTTAGAACAGCAAAAATAGCAATATATTAATATACTCGAATTATTGTATATAATAAGAAATATATTATTAGAGATATATATCTTCATTAATTAATTAACATTATTTGATCTTACTATTTTAGCTTTCTAACTATATATTGCGCAAACATTGTTATTGCACTTCTGCTATCTATTGTTGCAATATAGTTTCTACTATCTATAATATATATTATCTATAAGAAAATATTTTCTCTTTAAAATACAAAAATCTATAAAAGATTAAATATATATATACACAAGTTTACAATTTCTGTTGTCTATATATTGCTAAATATATATAATAGATTTAATAGATTTAATACTTTTGTATTGTTTCTATATAAAGAAAATTTAGAATCTAAATATATCTTCTATTATCTATATATTAATTAAATATATATAGAAAATTTAATATTGTTGAATTGCTTCTATATACAGAAAACTTTATAGTAAATTATATTGTTTCTATTATCTATATATTATTATATGTATATAAAAAATTAAGAAACTTCTATTATATATAAAGCAATTATAGTATTACAATATTGTATATTTGTAATTAAACAATAAAAAACTTTGTTTATTTTAAAAATAATAATACAAATTTTCGATTCTATAAAAAGCTATAATTTCTCTATTTTTTAAATTAAGAATTTTGTTGCGCAAACAATAAACAAATATAATTTTTCAAAGATACTATAAATTATAAAAAAAAAATTGTATAAATAATAGAAAATAGAAAATTTTATTGTATAAATAATACTGTAGATTAATTGTTAAATTAGATTTCGATTTCAACTTTTAAAATCGACTTAATTTAACAATTTTAATATTAGAAATTAATTTAAAATTTGATTTAATTTCTATTATTTTAAAATTGATCTAATTTAACTTAACTTAATTCTCGATTTTAATATTAGAAATCGAATCAAATTGTCAAGAGATTGTCAAAAGTATTAAGAATAGTAAAAATAGTCTAAATTAAGTCTAAATTTCGATTTTTTGTTGATTACTAAATAATATATAGTAGTAATTCGTTTATAAAAAACAAATCTCTAATATGTTTATTAACTAAATTAAATAGATTAATTATATTTGTTATATTGTTAATTAATTATTACTAAAAATAATAAAATTTACTAAAATAGTAGTCTTTACAACTCGATTTAATTTTTTTGAGTATAATTTCGATTTTAAGTATAAAATTGATTCGAATTGTTAAGTTTAATTTTAAAAATCGAATTGTTAAAACTTTCGAATTAAGTTAATACAAATTGTTAAGATTCGAGTCTAATACTTAACTTAAACTTAATAACTTAACCTAACATAATTAGTCTTAATAATAGATAAATACAACATCTAAAATATAAAAAAGCTATAGATTTTGTACTGTAAATAGTACAAAAATAAAAAGTCTTACTATATAAACAATATATAAATACAATTTTCTAAATATATAAAACAGAAGAGAGAGAGATATATATAGACAAGAATTGAAAGATATTTAAACAATATATACAAAGTATATAAATTATACAAGTTCTATATAAATAGATTGATTGTTCGGATCAGTTTTTCCTTAAAATTCAAAATGCGATCCGAAAGTTATATCTAATTAGATCAAGTTTTAATCTAATATATTTAGTAATTTTATAGATTAATAAATTTGGTTCCAAATTTATAAAAATTCGACTTCAAACAATTAGTCTATATATAAATACAATTTATAAAAAAAATTAAAATCTTTATATAATTTCGATTTAATAAAATTAAAAATTATTAAAATTTATATTAAAAAAAAGATTTGTTAAACTAAACACAATTTAATATATAGAATATTAAATAATAGATAAAATTATATTAATTATATTAGATCGATTAATCGAGTTCGAGTCAATTAATTAACTCAAATCTTAATAATTTAAGTTAATTTAATTCGAAAGACTTAACAAATTGATTTCTTACATCGGCAATTCCGAGACCCTTGTTAATAGTACTATTAGTAACTAATAGTTAAAGTAGCAAGTTAGTTGATAAGCTCGCTTTATATAACTAAGCGCAAGATTCAATTGCAAATATTTAAGCGTTGCAATATTGATAATCTTAGCAAAAATAACAAGTTTAGCAAAATTAGCACAACTCGCACTCTTTTTACGATTTTTATTAAAACAATGCAATCTACGTATTGCTCAAAATCTTCTTACAATAATGTTAGTAATATTGAAATCTTCTATGCTATAAATATAAATCGAAATATGCTCTTAATTGTCTATATCAATTCTATTGTAATTATAACTAATATATTCGATAACTTAACTTTAATTGATTTTATTATTGCGAAATTGTTAATAAAGCGAAGCTCTAAATATCTTAATAATTAGATTTAGTCTAAGATTATAAAAATTTATATACGTTTTTCTTACTATATATAGAAATCTCTAATATAAATTGTATTAAAGACTACGTCTTCGCATAAATTTAGAATCTATTATATTTATTCGCATTATTTACAATGTTATTTGTCTTACTTATCTTATATTATATTGTATATTTTTTTTTTACTTCTAGCTTCTTCTTTTAAGTAGTTTAATTAATTGTCAACTTTAATATTATAATTTTCGTCTAATTTTCGAATTTTACTTGAGTTTTATACTTATCTTAATTTAAATTTTTTCGATCAACAATCTTTGTTATATTAATTGACTTATTTACAACTTATATTAATCTTAATAATATCAAAAAAACGTTAAATACAATTTACAATATTTACATTTTTTTCTTTTAATATTATTTGCTTGTTAAACGTCTTTCAATTAGCGCTATTTAGAAGTTAAGTATAGCAAATAGTCTCTACGTATCTTATTTGTCTATTTATTCGTCAAATTAATCGTCGAATTGTAATTATTGCGTTAAAGTTAAAGCGTCAATATTTCTAATATACTTTCGATGGAATATTTGTTCAATTCGATTTTTAAAGAAAAATCTATCTTAATATTGTTATTAAATTCAGTTATCTTTTATATGCAAATTGCAATTAGTTAATTACATCTTAAATTAAGTTAGATTAAGTCAAATTAAGTTAAATTAAGTTATCTCTAAGAGTTTTGTCTATTTTTGCACTAGTTTTATTTCTAGAATCTTTCTAAAAGCGTCAAAATAATTAACTAATATATTACATTAATCTTAAACAACTAACGAGCAATTTTTTTTTTGTACAAGATGCTTATTTTTAAATTGCTTTTTATTTTATTGTTCTACAAACGTTATTGCAATTAGTTAATATATTATATAGACGTTAAATTACATTAAAGTAGTCTAAATTAAAATAAATTTTTTTGAAAAAAATAACTTATTTTTGCGATGTTATTTCTCTTATTGTTTTTTTATAAAGCGCATTATAGTTAATTAACGCATTATATAAATCTTAAGTCAAATTAAATTAAATTAGATCAAAATTTCTCTAAAATTTAAATCTATATTTTGAGAAAAAAAAATTTCTAAATTGTAGCTAATACTTTGCGACAATTGTTAGCTTTTAACATTAATAAATTTAATTTTATTTACTTTATTTTTTATTAAATATTTTAACATAAATTCGTTAACTGTATTATTAATAAATATACTTTTATTGTTTAATATTCTACGTTGTTATAATGCTATTTCGAATTTAAATTAGAAACTATTTAAATCGAACAAATTTTTTTTCAAAAAAAAGTATATTTTTGCTTCGAATTTCAAACTACGATTTGTTTCTTTATTGTAAATTTTTTTTTTTCGCAATTTGCGCAATCTTAATTTGATTTTTGTTGTACTTTGATTATTTTATAGTATTTATATAATATTTTAGATTTCTAATATTATTAATTTAATATATATAATTATATAATTTGTATTATAGATTACTTATTGTCGATTTAATTCTTTTTAAATTTAATTATAATCGAATATTGCTTATTAAATTAAGCAATTATAATAAATTAGTTCTAAATTAACATTAACAAACTAAAATAATTATTTTTTTCGTCTCTTTCGACGCTAAAGTATTGACGATATTCTTGTTTTATTAATGTTTAAAGCTATTTATTTGAACAACTATTTTTCTTTATAGCTTTCTTATTAATCTAAACAGTTTTGCTTTTTGCTTAAAATTTGTTTAGAAATTGCAATTCTTAAATTTAACATCGTTACAAACAATTGTAACTTGTAAAAGAGAAGTTACGTTTTATATAATTTGCTTATATCTTAATGTTAAATAAAATTTTAAGCGTTGTCTAATACTTTTTTACAATACAAGTATATTAACAAATGTTGTTCAAATCTTTTGCAAAAATAATAATTTTTTTTGTCGATTATTAAATGCGAAGAACTAAGAAATAAAATTCGAACAACTAGTTGTCAAAAACGCAAAATTATAAATACTAAAAAGAAATTAAAATAATTGTAATTTATATGTCTTCGACTTTCTAATTACGTTTTTAGAAAACAAAACAACAAATAAAAGCTATAATCGATTAAGAAAAAACTTAAGAAAAGAAACAAAACTTACTTTGTTTCGTATTTGCGAAAACAATATTTTTATTATATTATTTTCTTTTTTGTTAACAACAAAAGCTCTTTTACGTTTGTTTAGAAAATGCGAAAACTTGTTCGATTTAAAGTCTAAATTGTTTTTTTTATTTGTCGAATTATTATTCTACGCAAATATAAATTAATAAATATTTCTTAATTTAATTAATAACAATTGCGTTTATTAAAAACATCGCAACTCTTAATCTCTTAAACATAATTAACAAAATTATATACACAAATATTGTTAAATTAACGTAAAACAAAATATAAGAAAATACTTATTACAAAATAAAAAACTTAAGACAAGAAAAAATACTTGCTTAAATAGAAAACACTAAAAGAGAAACAAAAACAATAAGAAGCTAATATAATATATTAATATATATTTGTTTGTAATTCAAGTTAAATTTAACTTAATATAACTTAATATAATTTAAATTAATCTAATTCGCTCTAAGAGTTTTTTGCTTAAAATATTCTATATCGTTTGTTTCTTTATTATGTTACTTATATTATAATAAATGTCTTAATAAATTAAGATAGACGTTGTTGTATCGCTTATTATAAAAAAATAATAATTTTAATTATTGTTTTTTACGCTTTAACTTATTAAAAGACTAAAATTGTATAATTCTCTTAATTATTATTAATTACTTTTAAACGTTCAACTCTTAATAAATTATCTAAATTGTTTTGTTAAAATAAAGACAAGTTTTGCGAAATTGCGAATATTAAAGAGAAGTCGAACAATCTTTTTACTATAAATTTACGCTTATTTATTTATTTAATTAATATTTATATAATATATTAACTTTTGTTGCATATTTAATCGACATAGTCACGTAAAACAATACAACAAAATATATTATTATATACGAAAATACAAAAAAGACTTTGCGCTATATACGCTTTGCTATTTAACATAATTGACAAAATAATTAATAACAATATCGTTCGAATAAAGTCTTTGCTTTTGTTATTTACAATATTAAATAACAAATTTAAGATATTATTTGCGAAACTTACAAACTATGTCTTAATATTGTTGTCTTTTTTGTTAAAAAATTTCGCACTAAAGCTTATTGAAAACAACTTATTTGTCGAATAATTGTCTTATTTAGCAATAATATTTTAGTCTTTTTCTTTGCGTTCGAAGCAAAAAATACAAACAAAATTATTATTGTCTCTTTTGTTAATTTAGAATAAATTATTCTTTTTGTTACGTCAAAGTATATATTATTTAAGTTTATTATTATTATTTTCCTTATTGTTGTTGTCTTTGTTCTTATTGAACTTACAAAAATAACGTAATTCTAATATATAATTAGACTACGCAAAAGAGTAAAATAGCAAAAGACAAACAATTAATCAACTATTATTTAATAGTTTAATAAATAAAAGTTTAATAAAATTGCTTGTCTAGAGTTTTTAATATATTAACGCATTACTAGATAATATAAATTAAAATTATATCTTAATTAATAATAATAATACAAACAATAATATCTTAATTCGCTTTAATAGATCTAGAGAGAACAACACTTAAAAAGAGAATCTATTATGTATCAATTTAAATACTAGTATAGTTTTTAACAATAACAAGAACAACAATTTAAGAAAATCTAATTTAAAACGTTTATATTCTATATCAATTAACTTATCTTTTCTTATAAAACAAAAAATACGTTTGTTAACTTCTTTATTAATCTTATTTCGCTTTATATTATTGATATTTATTTAATTTTAAAACAATTATAGAAATCGTCTTTGTTACAAGTTGCAAATTCGATTAAAATATAAAAATCTATATATTAAAATATATTTAAAGAAAAAACGTAAATTTTAACAATAATATTTTATATATTTATTAAAAAATTGTTTACTCTATATGTTGCTTTAGATTTAGCAATTTTTTATCAAATTAATTAAGATTAAAATTAAGTTGTTCTAAATTTAATATATTAAAAAGTATATTAATACAAGAAGTCTATTGCGATATACGTGCGTTAATACTATTAATCTTAAATATATTTTTGCACTTTTGTTAAAAATACTATTGTTGCAAAGAACAATATTACAAAGTTTTTAAATATACTTTAAAAGCGTTTTTATTAAATAAAATTTAATAACAATTTGTGTCTTCAATTAGTTCAAAATTAAATAAAGTTTTTAAAAAATTAAAACTTATTTAAGATTTTTAATATTACAATACAATTTTTTTACAATTTAGTTAATAATAGTTTTATTTTTTATTAACAATATACTTAGAAACTATTTGATATTTATTTATTAAGAAATCGAATTTAAGAATTGTGTTTAACTTAATAACAAATTTCTTTAGATTGCGTAATTTTAAGAAAAACTACGCTTTTAAAATCTTCGCTTATTATATTAACGTTAATAATTTTATTAAAAATCAATAATAATCTTTATAGTTTTGTTTAATTTGTAACAATGTTTACAACAAAGTAGAGACAAATATTTGCGACAAATTTAGCAAAAGCGTCTTCGACTCTTCTTAATTATTGTTAAAAGTAATAGCTACAATAACGTCGATAAAAACAACGTAATTTAGCGTCTTTTAATGCGATTAAAGTATAATTGTTGCGATTAAGTTAACTTAATTTTAAACAATTTGATTTAATCTTAAACAAGTTAACTTAAAACTTAAACAATTTAACTCAATTATTAATAAATTTAAGTCTTAAAGTAGATTTGCTCTTTTTACTAATAACAAAATTCTTAATATTTGTTGTTTTCTCTTTATGTCTTTTAATCTCTTTAACGTATTAATTACGTTTTTTACAATTTTAAATTTTAAAATAACAACAAGAAAAACATGCATTACACAAAAGTCTACGTATTGCGCAATCTAATTAATTTGTTTAATACGTTATTGTAGTCTAAACAATGCAAAATAAAGATATTATTATTTATTATTAAAATAGATGTTCGAATAATAATAAAAATATCTAAATTGAAAGTCTTTTTATAATTTTAATAACGCAAATTTTGTTAACTTAACTCAATTATTGCGTCTTTAATCTTTTTTCTTTTTTTAATATTCTATAGCTTATATATTTATAAATCGAATTTTGTTAACTTTGAAATTAAAATTATATATAGTATTGTATTAATTTTAATCGATAAAGTTGTTAACATAATATTTTGTGCGTTTTTGATTTATTAATACAAAATATACGTTGCAAATAATATATAACAAATCGTAAAATTGTTAAAAATATAAACGTATAAAATTTCTATTTATATTAGTAAAAAAGTTGATTATTTTATATATTTTATATATTGTGTTAGTAATTTCTTAATTAATTTATTGTTTTATTTCAATTAGCGCCTTTATATACTTTCGTAAACGCTTAGTACAATCTAATCGTTAATAATTGAACATAATAACTATAAATTGTACGCTTTTTACACATCTATTGTTGCTCTTTATTGATTTGTTGCTTCGATAAATATTTTTCGACTTATATTCTTGCATTTATATATAATCTCTTTGTTAATTAACTTTATTGCGTTAACAAGAAACGCATCGAATTATATCTTTTTGTAATTTTTTCAAATTTATATAATTCTTTTTGCTTCGTTTTTAACAAATTAAGAATTTATAAATTTTAACAAAGTAGTTTTTTATTTAAGATAAATCTTGTTTTCGAACATTTAACTCTAATTAATTGCGAATTGATTTTTATACTTTTTTGCGTTTTTTTCGAATAAACACTACTAATGCGTCTATAAAATTCGAACATTTAAACTTCTTCTTTATAGCAACTTTTTTAACTTTTTGTTAATATTTGTAATTAATATATTATTTGTTTAATAATGTTCGATCGTAAAAGTGAAACTACATTAATAAACTTATCGACTTTTGTGTTAATTTGTTAATTTCTTTTTTTGTCTCTTGTTTAACAACAAATGTTAAACTAGTTTGCAAATAAAAAATTATATCGCTTATAGCGCTAATATTAATATATCGAATATTGTAATCTAATATTTATATTTTTTATCTCTTTATTTTGTTTGTTTTTAAAAAGAATTGCTTTAATAGAACTTTGTATGCTATTTTATTATAAAAAATGTCGTAGTTTTAAATACTATTAAATAGTCAAATAAAATTTATATAATAAGTAAGAATATAAAGCTTAAAAATATTAAAATATATCTTATTTTTATTGTTCTTATTGTGCGTTGTATTTTGTAATTAATATTTAACAAAAATTGTCTTTAAATTATTAATTTAATACAACGCGTACTTTATGTACTTTAATATGTTTTTGTTATAAAAAACGTATTAAACAAATATAACAAAGTTCGTAATTGTTCGAACACAATATATTGTTGCATCTTGTTTTCTTATTAGCAAAGATATTATTACAAAAACAAACTAATATATTATTGTTTTTTATTTAACTTTGTTTTATTGTTTGACTTTATTAAACAGTTTAAATATCTTTAAGTTTGTTATATTAAAAATCTAACAAAAGCGCTTATTCAATTGAATAAATTTTATTATTTTGATAATACTTTTTTTTTTTTTTTTTTTTTTTCGTAAGTTGTTTAAGATACGTCTCTATAATAATATTGTTAATTAAGACAACAATTTAATTAATTAATTGCATAATTATATCTTTTAATAACTAATAAAAAATGTTAAAATTTATTAATTTATAAACGTTGCAATATTTGTGTTTTTACATTTAATTGCGCATTAAATATATATTTATCTTTTTTTTATCTTTCTTTAAATTTGTCTTTTGCTTAACAAGTTTATTTTAAATATATTTAAAAATATAATATTTTTATCTTTTTATAAAATGCTCTTGTTTGTTTAAAAAAACTTTGCAAATATTGTAATATTTGTTTTTCTTAATACTAATAATAAGAATTTATTTTTCGTAGTTTATTATTATTTCTTTAATAATTAAATAATATTTTTTCGTAAAATTGTTAACGCAAAGTACGTTTATATTAGATTTGTTAAGTATTTTAAATACTATATTTGATCAATTTGCAAAGCAAGATTATTATAGATTAAAAACGTATATTAAAAGATTTTCTTTATAATTTAATAATATACTTTCGTTTATAAATGTTGCAAATACTCTTTTTTAATTTTTACAATTAATATTAAGTTTATTAATATTAAATTTAGTCAAATTTAACTTTATTTTATAATTTGATCTAAATTATTAATAATTATATATATTAATTACAAGTTTTAATTTTTATAATACTATATTATTTAAATCTTGTTTGTAGCTATTAGAATTAAAATTATTGTAACTTCTTTTAATAATTAGTCTTGTACATCTTATTATTAATTTTTTATATATATTTTAATATAGATGCGAATATTGTTTGTTGTATTAATTTAAATCGATATATATACTAAATTGTTTTAAAAAAAATCGTAATTAAGCAAAAAACACATTATATTCTTAATATTCTAATAGTATATAATATACTTAACAAAAATAAAATTACTAATTGTGTCTTTAATTGTAAATTTTATTTTGCGTTATTTATTGTTTTTGATTTTGTACAAAATAATCTTTATTTGTGTGCGTTATTTATTATTATTACAAAAGCTATAATGTTTTCGCATACTTTTATTATTTTTATTTCGAAACAATTTGTCGATAACATTTTTTGTAAGCTTATAATTTAATATTTATTTTGCAAACTTATAATTCTAGACATTTTAAAAGAGACTATATATTATTAAGAAAATAAAAAACGATTTTTGTATAATTTTTTTTATCTGACAAATGTAGCTACTTTTTCGAACTATATTGTTAATAGATTCTTTCGCTCTTTTTTTCTAATTGTATTGCTTAATTATTATAATCGATATAATAAATTATAAATTCGTTAATATATAATTTCTTGTTTTATTATTAGATGTTTGTGTAATATATTTAGAATTAACAAAATTCTTTATTTGTAAAATCGAAAAGTAACATTTTTTAATCTTTATAATATGCTTGTTCGAAAACTTATAATTATTTTAATTTAATTTAAATAATTGTAGAACTTTGTTAAACGTTACTTTATTAAATATATTTAATGCATTAATTTTCTTTAGATGTTACTTTATTTCAAAAAGACAATTGCGTAACTAATATAAATTGTTCTCTTTTAAATTCTTTTTTGAATTTTTTTTTATTTTTTTCTTAAGTTTAAGTTTTTTTTGACGCTTTGTTTCTCGAATTATTTAACATCTAATTAAATAATGCGTTAGCTTGTCGTTATTCTTTGACGTCAAATTATACGCATTGCAAAAACAAGATATAGTACTTTGCTCTCTCTTCTTAGTAATTTTGTCTATTATATATATATAACGCAATAAGACAATAAATGCTTAAGGATTTGTTAAAATATATAATTTATAAAACATAATTAATATATCGCGTTACAAAGTTATTAATATTATTATACTAAATTAGTTTTAAAAAAGCATCTTAAGTCTTGGCTTTTACTATTATAAATATTTTAAAGAAATTAACATTACTACTAAATAAAAACATAGTTAAAGAAATAAATCTTTAGACTACATCAATATATACTAATATTATAATAAAAAGTTAAAATTCTAATTGTTTATCAAATATTAAGTACAACTATAATAAAAAACTATTTAGTTAATTATATTTATAAGTTTTAACTATAAAGTAATTTATTAATTAATTATTATATATAATATAAGCAAGCTACGTAGAATTTAAATATTAGCATATTTCTTTTCTTATTTTGCGAAGATTTGCAACAACTCTACTTCGAATTATCTCTTTATATATAGATTAATATGTCAATATTATTTGAAAAATCTATTTAGTTAAACATTAATATTATAGTCAACTCTAAATAAATTCTCTCTATTAAGAGTATAATGTTAGTACTAAATAACGCAAACTATTGTTGTTAAATTATTGCAAACTTAATAAAGAGTTTGCGTTAATTTACGTCAATTTGCGTCAATTTAAGCAAACATAACAAAAATTGTGTTTAAGAAAACAAAATTAGCTTTATATGCAATTGTATTTATTGAAAAGATAACTCTCTTAATTAATTTAAACTAATTTGCGTCAACTTAAGCAAATATAACAAAAATTGCGTTTAAGAAGAAGATATTAGCTTTACATACAATCGTATCTATTGAAAAAATAATTCTCTTAATTAATTTAGATTAATTTGATAAACATAACAAAAAATGCGTTAAAAGAAAAGATATATAGAATTACAACTTTATATTTGATTAAAGTTATTAAAGATACGATTTTATTAATTAATCTAAGTTAATTTGCGTCAATCTAGATAAGTATAACGAAAACTACTATTGCAAAGATGCTCTCTTTTAATTAACATAAACTAATTTGCGTCAAACTAAACAAACATAACAAAAAATGCGTCAAAAGAAGAGATATATAAAATTACAACTTTACATTCGATCAAAATTATTAAAGACACAATTTTGTTAATTAATTTAAATTATTTTGCGTTAATCTAAACAAATATAGCGAGAACTACTATTGCAAAGATGCTTTCTCTTAATTAACATAAACTAATTTGCGCCAAACTAGGCAAACATAACAAAAAATGCGTTAAGAGAAAAAATATATAGAATTACAACTTCACATTCGATTAAAGTTATTAGAGACACAATTTTGTTAATTAATTATTTTGCGTTAATCTAGACAAGTATAACGAAAACTATAGCAAGAGAACAAATATATAGAAATATAGTCTTACATTTAGTTATAATTATTAAAGATATTATTCTTAATTAATTTAAATTAGTTTGCGCCAATCTAGACAAGCATAACGAAAACTACTATCGCAAAGATGCTCTCTCTTGATTAACATAAGCTAGTTTGCGTCAAACTAGACAAACATAACAAAAAATGCGTCAAGAGAAGAGATATATAGAATTACAACTTTACATTCGATTAAAGTTACTAAAAATACAATTTTGTTAATTAATTTAAGCTAGTTTGCGTCAATCTAAACAAGCATAACAAGAATTGCATTAAAAAAAAAGAGTCGCAATATTACAACTTTATATGCGACTATAATTATTGCAAAAATGCTCTCTCTTAATTAACATAAGCTAATTTGCGCCAAATTGGGCAAGCATAATAGAAAATGCGTTAAGAGAAAAGATATATAGAATTATAGCTTTATATTTGATCAAAGTTATTAAAGACACAATTTTGTTAATTAATCTAAATTAGTTTGCGTTAATCTAAACAAGCATAACGAGAATTGCGTTAAGAAAAGAGAGTTATAGTATTACGACTTTATATGCAACTATAACTATCGCAAAAATGCTCTCTTTTAATTAACATAAACTAGTTTGCGTCAAACTAAACAAATATAACAAAAAATGCGTTAAAAGAAAAGATATATAGAATTACAATTTTATATTTGATTAAAATTATTAAAGATACAATTTTATTAATTAATCTAAATTAGTTTGCGTCAATCTAAACAAGCATAACAAGAATTATGTCAAAAAAAAGAATCGCAATATTACAACTTTATATACGACTATAACTATTGCAAAAATGCTTTTTTTTAATTAACATAAACTAGTTTGCGTTAAATTAAACAAGTATAACAAGAATTGCGTTAAAAGAAGAAAGATATAGAATTACAACTTTATATTTAATTATAGCTACTAAAGATATTGCTTCTTAATTAAGATAAATTAATATACGCTAATTTAAGCAAAAATAATAATATTTGTATTAAGAGAAAAATTATATTAAATAACAATTTTATATGCAATCTCGAATTAATAAAGATATAATACTTTTAATTAATCTAAATTAATCTAGCAATTGTATCGAAAATTTAATTGTACTTTTGTAATTAAGTATTACAAAACTCTTTAAAAAAAAATTGTTTGTCTTTATATTTATTGCGATTACAAATAAGTTTCGAAAATCTAATATAAAGAATATTAGACTCTTGCTTTTAATAAAGCTTTATCAATATATTTTTTTGTTTAAATCTTTTTTTTTGGCAATAAATCGAATTTTGTTTTCAATTCGATATATATTGCAATAATTAAAAAGTAATTAAAAATTACTTTGTGCAATTAATATCTTAAAGAAAAAAGAGTTATATACAAACAAAGCAACGAAAAGAATAAAGATAAAAAAGTAAAATAAAAACAATAGTAATAAATTAAGTTAATTAAGATTTAAATTAAATTAATTAAAATCGAAGTTATAAATTCGAAATAAAGTATAAAGATAAATGCAAAAATAACTTTTTAAATTATTAACTTTTTTAACAATATTTATATAGCGACTATTTAAATCGCAAAAAAATTTACAATTTTAAAGATTTTAATTGTAAATTTAATTATTGCAAACTAATTGTTTAGCGCAATATTTTTAATTTTAATTTTTATATATAATATGTAATATAAGATTTTTAACTCGTTACTTTAATACTAAATGCGAACAAAAATTTAAGCAATTCAAAATACGTTATATACAAACTTGCATATAATAATTATTATAATATATTAAAGATTCTAATCTTTCTTTAGCATTTTAACAATTTTAGTTAACGTATTTAATTTGTCTTGTTATAAAAACTTGTTGATTGTTTACTTCTTTAACAAACTTAAAGATATTAATTGTTGTTTATTGTTTTAAGTTTTTCGAATTTTTAAAATATATTTAAGAATGCTTTTTTTAAAGTTAGATATTCTCGCAAAAACTATCGAAAAAAGTGAATATATAACGCTTGTAAAATAAGGCAAACATTAGAATTTGCAATAGAAATAACAATTATAACAATTATAATAAAGCAAAAGCTAGAATAAAGATAAAACTTATATGCTTTATTATTAATGTTATTTTAAAAGAGCTCGACATAATTAAAATAAATGTTTCCAAATACTTTAAAAAAACTTTCTTAATAACAAACAACTTTAAACAATTTTTTATTAATATAGAGTAAAAAACAATTAAAGATTAATTTTTTTTAATATAATTAGTATTTAAGTTTATATAAATTTTAAATATATAATTTTTGATTTAATGTATTTGCTACTATAAAATTGTCAACGTTATAAATGTTAAATATAATAGAATTATTACAAACTTGCAACAAGCGTACTTTGTCAAAAATTTGCTTAATTTTTTAAATTATTGTGTTTGTAAAATATTTTTAAATATAAATTGATTTGTGTTGTTATTAATTCTAAATTATATATATTTGCTTAAACTATACTTTAATACGTTTTTTCTAATTAACAATTATATTTTTTAAACTATTTTAATACTTTTTAAGAAAAGTGTCTTTTAATAAATTTGCGTTAAAGTTTAAAAAAATATAGCAATTATTTATTGTATTATTTGCTTTAATTATAACAATAAATTAGAATTTTAAAAATTAGAATCTTAAAGATTTGCACAACTTCGAAAGTTAATATTTTAATTTTCGAAATATTTCTTTCTTTATTGTTGTTAATATCTTATTTTTTATTTTATTAAGAGATTTTGTTATAAAATTAAAATAAGAATAATTTGAATTATTTTATAAATTTAAATTTACTAAATTGAAAAAAGCAACAACGTTTGTAAAATTTATTATAATTATAAATTTAAATATTACTATTAATTAAAAGCGATATTTAAGTCTTTTAATCTTTGTACTATTTATTATTCTTTAAGATTTTAATTTTAATATCTTAATAATATAATATTTATTAATAATAACAAATTCTATATAAATGCGATAAATATTTTTTTGACTTATATAAAATTATTCGCAAAACTTAATAAACTTAAGTGCAATATACAACTTCTAATTGTAATATATAGTTAAAAACTATACAATAAATAAAATTAAGTTTAAAAGATCGCAATATTTTAAACAATTTTCTTTTGTATTTGTAAGAAACTATACAATAAAATTGCAATAAATTCGAAGTTAATTAAGAATAACAATTGTTAATATCTATCTATTCTTAACTAATTAGTAAAGATCGAGAAAAATAATATTAAAATTCTTTATATTAACAAATCTATAAATTCTTTTGTTTTAATTGTTAAAATTCGTATTCGAAAGAAAATATACAACGAGAACGCTATATGTAAAATAAAGATCAAATTGATATAAATAAACATTTATTTATTGCTTAAATTAATAGAAAAGTAAACAATATTAATAAATGCACTTTTAAAGCAATATTTGCAAGTAATAGATTTGTCTCTTTATTTAATTTAAATACTTTATTATTGTTTTTATAGCTATAAACAAAAGACAATAACTACAAAATAATAATAATTTATAGATATAAGTTGTTAGTAATTAAGTAATTAAAAAAAACAAATATATTTTATCTTTTTGAAATTTATTTTATTTGCGAACAATGCGTTATAAAGATTATTTAATACAATATTAGAAACAACAACAAAGAATCTAGCTAATTACTATTAAAAAATCTTTCTTACTTTATATTTAATAATATATATTTTTTCTTAAATTTGTTTTTTTTAAAAACGATACGCACAAAAGTTGCAATACGCTTTTTGATTTTATTTAAAAAATGTTTATATAATTAACTAATTTAAAAAACTTTAAAGCTAAACATCAATTTAATAAAAAGTTTAAGTAAAAGAAGTAATTATAAATATCTTAATTATATTTTTATTTGCATTTTTCTTATTCTTTTCTTTTTTATTTTGCGAATTTATTTTAATTAATATATCTACTTTCTTCTTTATAGCATATATAATTACTATTAAATTAAAGTTTCTTTTATTGTTGAACTTAATTTTGAGTTTTGTGTATTTTAGTTTCTTAAGTTGTTATTAATTTTGTATTGTTTGCTTAAACACTTTTGTTTAAAGAAGAAAAATTAAAGTTTAACTTATTGTAACAAAATAACTTAACAAATAAAAATACTATACGCTTCGAATTTAATCAGATACATTGTTAATTTAAAAGCAATATAACAAAAAAGACAAACTTGTGTACTAACTCGCATAAAATAATTTCTTAATTATATTTTTTGTTAATTAAATCAAAAAAACTTTAAAATAATTAAAAAGATTTATAATAAAAGAAGAATTAATAAAATCAAATTGTAAAAAAAAAATTAACACAATTTGTTAAAAATTATTTATTTGTTTATTAGAGTGCATTTTAAAAGTATAAAGATAAATTTATTTATATTATTCTAATTTTGTATTTAAATTTGAAGAAAATTTTAAAATTTTTGTTAAATTAAAAGAATACAATATTAAATATTGTTGTTGTCAATTAAATTACAAGTTGTTTTTAAGTATTTAATACATTATAACTTAGTTAATTAAATTCGAAAAACAATTGTATTAAACAAGTTAAATTTAAAAAGACTTAAAGTTAAAATTTAGGATTTGTAAAAAATTATTAAGCAAAAAAAAAATGCGTTAATTAAAGCTTTAAAGAAAGCATATTAAGAGCTACAAATAAAAAATAGCAATTAAATTTAAAATTAATTAACAATAACACTTTAATAATAAAAATAATATGCGAATTTACTAAAAAGCTTAAAGAGATAAAAAAGAAAAATATTAATAAAACAAATTGTTCAAAATTAATATAATTGTTTTCTTTGCTATTTATTTTTTAATATTTTTCTTTTGTTGCAACTTCGAAAACAATTTTAACATCGTAAATAATAATATTTTTGCAAAAACTTATTAAATAAAAAAAAAATCTTTAATTTCTAATATTTGTTTATATTTATTATAGAGAATTTTAGTCTATTTTATACAATTTGTTTCGAAATCGAGTTTCGAATGCTAATAATTTTTGAAAATTTAATCGATAAAATTATATCGTTAAATTAAAATACTTCTACGACAAAAAAACGCTTTAATCAAAATATAATAAGATAAAAAGTAAATTAACATGACTTTTTTTGTATTTATGTCTTTAGATTTGCAATATAATTATATATTTTCTAAGATAATAAAGTTGAAATTATAAGTAAATTTATATAAAGATAATGCTTGCAAATAAAAATAAAAATAAGAAAATAAAACAAGTTGTAAAATCAAAGATTATTAATAAATTAATGCAATTATTATTACTAGACTCTAGAATCAAGAATTTTGTAAACAAATTATATTATATAAATTACAATTATTAGAGATCAAACTATACTACAAACATAATTCTTTATATTTACAATTAAAACAAATAATTAGACGCTAATTAAAATAAGAGTTTATAAAATAAGTTTACAAAATAATTGTAAAAAAGAACGTTAAAAGTAACAATATAGTAATACTTTAAATATACAAATTAAATTATAAAAATGCGACTAGAGCGTAAAGAAATAAAATATATTTCTCGCAATTAACTTCGAAGTTTTAAAGACTTACTAAAAGAAATAATGCAGTATTTAATTTATTAAGATTTTGATTTTATTATTAATTTTAAGATTTAAGTAATAATTAATAATAACGATTTTAAATTTAAAATTAAGATTAATATATTAAATAACTTAAAAAAGAAGCTTGTAATAAAAGTATAGAAAATGTAATTATAAAAATAAAGCAACTATGTCAAACAATATAAACTTAACGCTTCGAAAAAAATTAATTAACGTTTACTCAAACTATATTAGATTATATTAAATTATATTAAGTTATATTGACGCAAATATTAACGTAAATACAAAGCGAACAAATTAAAACTTAAAAAAAGACAAAAGTACTAAAAAAAATATAATTAATAAAAATCTTTGTTATTGCGCAAGCTAATAAGTTTGTTTAATCAACTTTATTTTCGAATACTAAGTAGAAGATTACACTTATTAAATTTCTATTTCTTTCTTCGAATTTTCGATAACTATTGCTACATTTGTTGCTATATTAAATTTAATAGCATTAATATTTTTCTTTATTATTGCAAAGACTTTCTAAAAGATTTCGATTATAAATTTGATTTTCGTTAATTGCTTATTTAATATAACTTTTTTAATATTTGTTTTAATATACAATATATAATAAAATACTTTTGAACTATTGTTTTAATACTAAACGCAAACGAAAACTTAAGCGATTATAATTGTATTATATATTAATTCGCAAAGAATTACAATTGTAATATATTAAAAATTTAAATGTATTTTTATAATGTTAACGATATTAATTAACGTATTAGACTTGTCTTTATATAAAAGTTTGCTATTATTCGAATTTTTAACAAACATAAAGACGTTAATTGTTGTTTATCGCTTTATACTTCTTAAGTTTTTAAAATATATATAAAAATATTTATTTACAATTGAATGCTTTTGCAAAAACTATAAAGAGAATTTAATATATAATACTTATAGAACGAGACAAACGTTAAAATTTGCAATAGAAATAACAAAGATATTAATTATAATAAGACAAAAGTTAAAATAAAGATAAAACTTATACGCTTAATTACTAACGTTATTTTTAAAAAATTCGACATAATTAAGATCGATGCTTTAAAATGTTTTTTAAAAATTTGTTTTATAATTGTAATCTTTAAACAATTTTTTACAAATCAAAAATAAAATGTAATTAAAGAGCAATTTTTCTTTATATAATTAATTATCGACTTTATATAAACTTTAATAATTTTATTATTAATTTAGCGCATTTGTTGTTGTAGAATTGTTAATATTGCGAATATTAAATACGAAAAATTACTATATACTTTTAACAAACGTGTTTCGTTAAAAGTTTATTTAAATTTTAAGATTGTTAATCTTTCGAAATATTTTCGAAGATAAATTGTATTGTATTGTTGTTAATTCTAGAATTGTTATTTATGCTTAAACATTTTATTAATTTGTTTTTATTAATTAACAACTATTATCTTTAGACTTTCTCGATATTTTTTAAGAAAAATAACTTTAATAAATTTTGCGTTAAAGTTTCAATATATCTAATAGTTGTTTATTAAATTATTTGCTTTTATTATAACAACAAATTATAATTTTAAGATTTAAAGATTTAAAGATTTGCATAACTTTTAATGCTAACTTTTTAGTTTTTAAATTATTTTTCTCTTTATTGTTGTCGATAATTTTCTCTATTTAATTGAGCGATTCTATAATAAGATTATAATAAAAATGTTTTAAAGAATTTCAAACTCGCGACTCTATTAAATTAAGAGAGGCGACAACGTTTATAAAATCTACTATAATTATAAAACTTAATGTTAACATTAATTAAAAGCGATATATAGATTTTTTTATCTTTATGCTATCTAATCGTGGGTGCCCCACTAAGAATCGACAAGCACTTCTTAGTAGATCGCATCTCAAATACCAATGCAGTTCAAATACCAGATTTTAGGAACTTTTCTATCTATTATCACAACATTATCAATATAGCTTTGTTTTATGTAAATAGCGCGTTTAATTAAAGCTATAGATGTGCTCTACAAATTATATATTGAAAGTTAATTAATTAAATAAGAAGTAGTAGAATTTTTAATAGCAAAAGAGATAGTCTTTTAAGATCAAAAAACAATCTTATTAAAGAAATAATTAATTAAGTATCTACAAACGCATTATTAAGTTTTTTGAAACTTAAAAAAATTACTTTATTAAGCACTATATATATTGGCTTTATACAATAAGAAATATTCAAGCAAATTAGCCAGTATTTATATAATATATTAGAAATATTAGAAATATATCTTCTAAATATTTTAGAATTGTATTAGAATTATTGTTGTTTTTATGTTAAATATTATAATATTTCTATATATACTACTTTTTGTAAGTATTTGCAACGTATAAATATCTTGCAAATACTTTTAACGCAATTAATTTAAATTTTATTCTATTACAAATATCTATATATTTTAAGTTTTTCTTATATATTAATAGCAACAAGAGTTCTATATTTAGTTTCTATTAATATAATTTTTAAAATATAGTTTAAATATTAATTTTGTTGCTTAATAAATTTAGATTTTGTTGTTATTGTTAAAGTATTAATTGTTTTCTAAAATTAAGACTTTTAAGTTTCAAAAAAACTACTTTTTGAAAAATCGATAACTTAATTAATTTTTGCTTAATTTGATTTTTGAAGAGATAGAATTAAAGCTTATATTGAATACTAAAATCTATATATAGAAAATAAAATAATTAGACGCATAGGTGTAATGTTATTATATTAAACTTAAAGTATGTACTAAAATCTAGTATTTAAACTGCATTGGTATTTGAGGTGCGATCTACTAAGAAGTGCTTGCCAATTCTTAGTGGGGCACCTACGATTAATACTTTTTAAAAACTTAAATTAAAGATTTTAAAAATATAATATTTATTTACAATGTTAAATTTAACATAAATACGATTAATTGTTTGCTCTTTAATTACTATTTTATTTTCTTTTACTTTACGAGTTTACTTGTAAAATTCAACGAATTTCGATTTAATATACGACTTTTAAATTGATTATATTGTTAACAATCAAACAAATATTAAAAATAAAAACAAACAATTAAAGTATTTTAAGCAATTAATTTCTATATTTTTAGAAAACAATACAATAAACTCGCGAATAATTGTAAGTTTTCTAATAATATTAAGTGTTAATACGTATTTATTATTAAAAAATAAATAAATATCGAAAAAAATAATATTAAGAGTCTTTAAATTAACAAAATAAAAGATTCTTTTTTTTTAATTATTAAAATTGATTTTTAAGACAAGAAATAAACTAGATTTGTTAATAAATCGATACTTGTAAAACTTTAAATTAAATAGATACAAACAATTATTTAATTATTTATTAAATATATTAGTAGAAAAATAGATAACGTCGATAAATGTATCTTTAAAACAATATTTGCAAATAATAAATTCGTCTCTTTATTTAATTTAAATGCTTTCTTATTGTTTTTATAGCTATAAATAAAAGATAACAATTGCAAAAATAATAATAATCTATAAATATACGTCGTTAATAACTAAGTAATTGAAAAAAACAAGTATATTTTATCTTTTTAAAATTTATTTCGTTTACGAATAACGTATTATAGAAATTATTTGATTTGATATTAAAGATAACAATAAAGAATGCGACAAATTATTGTTAATAATATATTTCTTATTTCATATTTAGAAAATTATATTTCTTTTTTGCGATGCTATTTTTTAACATAATTTGCACAAACTTGATTGCACGCTTTTAAGTTTTGTTTATTGTATATTTATATAACTAACTTTTTTGTGCAACTTTAAAACTAGACATTAAGTTAATAAAGCGCTTAAATACAGAAACTAAATATTAACATTGCAATTATATTCTTTTTAACTTTCTTTTTATTTTCTTTTTCTTTCTTTTGTTTTTTTGTTTTTGTTATTATATTCTTTTTCTTTTTTAAAGCGTTTATAATTTTGATTATATTTTAATTTATCTTATTTTTAAATTTAAATTTAAATTTAATTAATTAAACGTTATTGATTTTTAAACTATTTTCAACAATTTTTTGTATATCTTTTCGACTTTTTTTGAAAGAAAAGAGATTAAAAGATAAATTGTTGTTATCGAAAAAACTTAAACGCGAGAATATTGTTTATTTGAAATTTAACAAAATACACAATTAATTCAAAAACAATATAGCGATAAGAACAAACTTGTATACTAACTCGCATAAAATGTCTTTTTTTTTCTATTTTTAATAAATTAATATAAGAGAGCTTTGAAGAAATCGAGCAAATTTGTAACAAAAAAAGACTTAATTAAGAAAATTTATAATAAAAGAATTAATATGTTTTGTTAAAAGTTATTTGTTTAAAAATTAGAACATATGCTAAAAGCACAAAGATAAATTTATTTATATTATTTTGTCTTTGTGTTTAGATTCGAAGAAAGTTTCTATAATAATAACAAACAAAACAAATATTATTTTAAAGATTGTTGTTATTAATTAGATTTAGATTGCTTTTTAACGTTTAATGTATTACAATTTAATTAATTAAATTTAAGAGCAAATTGCGTTAAATTAAATAATTTCGAAAAGAATTAAAACTAAAGTCTAAGATTTGTAAAAAATTATTAAAAAAAAAAAAAATTGTGTTGTTCGAAGTTTCAAAGAAAGTATGTTAAGAGTTACGCATAAAAAATAGCAATTAAATTCGAAATTAATTAACAATAGCACTTTAATAATAAAAACAATATACGAACTTGCTAAAAAGTTTAAAGAAACAAAAAAAAAGTGTTTACAAAGTAGATTGTTCGAAATTAATATAATTGTTATCTTTGTAACTTGTTATATGTTTTTAAATATTCTTTTTTTATTATAACTTTAATAACAAATATAATATTATAAACAATTGTATCTTTGCAAAGATTAATTAAGTATTAAAAATAATCTTAAATTTTCAAAATTTGTTTGTACTTTTTATATAAAACTTTAGCTTGCTTTATATGCGTTGCTTCTAATTCGATCTTTAAGTACTAATAAATTTTATAGATTTTGTTAGTAAGCTTGTGCTTCTAAGTTAAGACAATTGTACAATAAAAGAGCGTCTTAATATTAATATAGTAAGATTATAATAAGTTAGCAAGACATATTTTTAAGTTTATATTTTTAGATTCTTATTATAGTTATATTTTTATTAAGATAAAAAAGCTAATATTATAAATTAATTTGCAACAAAATAATATTTACAAAAGAAAAATTAAATAAGTAAATAAAGCAAACTATAAAGTTAAATATTATTAATAAGTTAATGCGTTTATTAACTTGATATATATACGTCAAATATAAAGTAAGTATAATTAAAAATTATGTAAATTTATTGTGCGCAATTACGTAAACAACATTTTTGAACAAAATTAAATTAATATAAGTTAAATTAATTAAGTAATTACAAGCGCAATTGAGAAATAAATCTATTGTAAAACTATTTATTAACTAGCTTGTTAATAACTTTTAAAGATATATACGAAAATAAATTTGAGCTATATTGAGCAACTCGAAATTATTTGATGTTAAAGATTAAAATATAGGTATTTTTAATTAATATAAAGAAAACAAGATATGTAAAACTTTAAGATTTACACAAAATTAAAATATATTAACGCAATTTAAGCGAAATAAAATGTTCGAATGCTAAAATATTTAGAGTGTTAACTAGAATCTTAGATTACATGTATTTAAAAATTTAAAAATTAATGTTTATTTAAGATTTAAACTAGTACAATACAATTTAAGTTAGAATTAACAATAATAATAGTATATATAATTTAAGTATATAGCTTGTAATATTAAATCTAAAGTTTGCAAAAACGGTCTAATATACTTTTTAAATTAAGATTGATCAAATAGAACTATTATAAGAGAAAAGTAGCAAATATAACTTTTCGCCAACAATTAGTTGATAAAAAGCCATTTTAGCAATATGCGCAACTAGCACTTTCTAAGCAAAGATTCTAGAATTGTCGATGCAAGTTAAAATTGCAACTCCACTCGAAAAATCGACTTAAATTGTTATTTTTAGTAATAATTTAATAAAAATAGTTGATTTATTAAACTTAATTAATATTATTTGTTAAAAAAAATCTAAATTTAAACTTATTTTAAACTATTTTTAGTATATCTTAATACAATAATATTATTTTCGATTTCTTAACAATTTAATCTAATTTCTAATATTAGAATCGAAAATCGACTTTAGATTGATTATTGAATCGAGTTTCGATTTTAACTTTTGAAATCAACTCGATCTAACAATTTCAATATTAGAAATTAACTCAAATATCGAATTTTTTGAAATTGAATCGAAGCGAATTAACTTAAGTTTTAATTTCAACTTTTAAAATTAAATTAACGTCAAAAAATACTTAAAATTATTTAATATTAACTATCTTTAATATATTTTAAACTATTTTATTTATTTATTATAATAATTTCTAAAATATATTATATATTACTATTACTTTTGTCAAAATATTGCGTTTTAAAGAAATTATTATTTATACAATTCGATTTTCGATTTCAATATTAGAAATCAACTTAACTCGACAATTTTAATATTAGAAATTAAATTAACTTTTCGATTTTAATTTTAGAAATTAATTTGATTCGATTTAGATTAAGTACTTGATTCGAACTTGATAATATAACTCGACGCAATTAGACTAATTAACTCGAATCAAATTAAATTAATTTTAAAAAAGTAGAAATTAACTTAAGTTTCCAGTTAATTTCTAGTATTAAAATTGTTAAGTTAAGTTGATTTCAATAGTTAAAATCGAAATTTAACTCGACAATTAATCTAGATGAAATGCAATAAAGAAATATATTATATAGTAAAGTTTATAGTATAGAATATAGAAAAAGTAATTTCATAGAAAGATAAAATATATATATCTATAGTAGTATATAAAGTATTGTATAGATTTGTAATAGATATTAAATAAAGTAAGAATTAAAAAAATTATATATATATAATATTTCTAGATTAAGAGTAACTCAAATCTTTAGTTTATTTTATAAACAATATACAATAAGCTCTATATATATACTAATAGAGAAAGCCTAATAAGTATATATGATTTTAATAAATTATATAATATTGTTATTAAAACTTTAATAATCTTAATAGTAGTAAAACTAGATACTTTCTAAGTTTTTTAAAACTTTAAAAATAAGATTACAACTTTAATTTAAAAATAGAATAATATCTTAATAACTTTATATATTTTACTATTTAATATATCAAAAGTTAAAATCTCGATCGAAGTATTGTTAAGACTTAATTAAATTTTCTAAAACTTTAGAATAATAAAAAATTGTCTCTATAAAATTTATAATCGATAGATAACTACTATATATTAGTTAACTACTAGTTAGTTAATTGATAGATAATTAAAATAGATTTATAACTAGTAAATAATTAATATACGCTAGTTAATAATCTATTAATTAACTAATATCTAGCAAAAATAAATTTAAAACAAATATTCGAATATATAGCTTATTTCGGATGCAAACTTTCTATCCGAAACAGGTTTATTCCGGATAGAAATTTCTATCCAAAAAAAACTTAGTCTATACTTTACTTAGTCTATATAGATTGATCGTTAAATTATATTTCGATTTCAACTATTGAAATTAATTGGACTCGACAATTTCAATATTAGAAATCGACTCGAAACTCGATTGAATTAATACTAATTTAAAATTGATTCGATTTAATTTAAATTAATTTTCAATCTTAATATTAGAAATTGAATCAAATTGTTAAGAAATCGAAAATAACATTATTATAACAAAAATTACTAAAAATAGAATAAAAAAGTTTAAATTAGACTTATTATTATTATAGATAATATATTATAGTAATATATTATAATAATACTACAATAGATAGATATTTCTAATATAATTACTAATTAAATGCAATAAATTAACTATTTCTATCAAATTATTACTAAAAATAATAGAATTTACTAAAAATAATAATTTAAATTAATTTTTCGAATCGAATTTCAATTTTATCTCTAAATTTTAATTCGATTTAAGTCGATTTTCGATTTTAACTTTAGAAATTAAATCGATTTTTCGATTTCAACTTTAGAAATTGACTTAACTTGATTCGATTCGATTAATCAATTTAACGCGATTAGTCTAAGTCTATACTTAGTATAGATCTATCAAATTAAAGAAATTTATAGCAATCTTTGTTTGCAATTTAAATACAAACTTAATATATATATAGCTTATATAGAGTATAGATTTCTTTATTTAGTATTAAATAAAAATTAATTCTTAGAAACCTACTTTTTCCCGATATCTATTAGATATAAATTTAATTTTTTATATCTATTATATTTTTAAAGTTATATAAAATCTATAATATATAGTTAATTAAAGTTCAAAAACAAAATATTTGTACTATAGAATCTAAATTCTATTATAGTATAGATTGCTTTCAAATACAATATAAGTTCGATATAATATTTTATCTGCGCAATTTGACAATTTATTCTATATATATATTATATTTAAATGTAGTCTATATTTATTTAAATTTTAATAATAATAAATTTTTTAATAGTATTTATTGAAAATTTCTTTGTCTTCAATATCTATATAATTTCTAGCAAAAAGAATTCTTCTATATTTAAGAATTTGCAAATCAAAAATAATATATAAATTTGCAATAGATAAACACAATTAAGATTTACTCTATACTTATTATATACTAGATATTTGCTAAATATCTAAGCAGATTTTGAATCTTAATAATATTAATATTTTTAAGTCGAATACAATATTAAGTAATTAAAATATTAATAATAATACTTCTATAAACAATTAAGAAGATTAAGATATATTAAACAATTACAATCTTAATAATTCTAACAAATTATTGTTTATAGAACTTAAAAAGATAGATTATCTTTTATATTATATATATATTGTATATTGAACTAATTTTTATTATATATAGAGCTTTATTAATATTAATAGAATTGAAATTATCTCTAAAGAATATAGTTTGTCGAAATACTATAATCGATCTAATCTAGTGTCGATACTACTTGATTCGACATTATATAATCGATCCAAGTAGCGCCAATTAATATATATAGATAGACAAAGCTTCAGCTTCTATATAGTAACTAAGTATTCTACTATCTATTATTTTGACAAATTATAAATTCGAAATAGAACAAAAAACTTATTTGCTTGTTAATCAAAATATTTGAAGCATAGCTAGTAAATCGAATTGACAATAGACTTACAATTACTACTATTAACTAAGTTTTTATTAATTTTTAATATATAGAAACTAACAATTAACTATCTAAATATCTAGATTAATATTGTTTTAAAAATCGAAATATTAATATTATAATATTGTCGAAACAATAGCTAAAAAACTATCGAAACTTATCGAACAATCAATCTCTTAACTATTTGAACAACTAGAATCTTTAACTATTAACAATTAAATAATTGATATCTAGTTAGAGATTCTAGATACAAATATTCTACTAAAAAAGCTAAGATAAGTTATAAAAACAACTAAGTTTATTTTATTTGCAACTTGTTGTTTTTATCGAAAAAGACTAATTATCTTTAATAGATATTTATCAATAATAAGTTTTAGAAGATTGAAGAATCAACTATATAACAATTATACAACTAAAAATCGATAATTAGATAGCTAACAATTAGTCGAAGATACGTTATTAAAGCAAAACAAGATTTTGTTGTAAATTTCTAATTAGAGATTATTTAAACAATTAACTTATATTGCAATATCTTTTTTGTTATTAAGTATTTTGTTATTTCTTTTAAAGCAAGTATCGAATATTTCTATAATTATAAATATATTTGATATATTAATTAGCAAAGAAAAGCGTTAAAGATTTAATTAAATATTAATTAACTAAAATTTTAAATTTGTATTTAATTCTTAATTTTAGTAGAATACAAAAGAGAATATATCTATTGTATAATAGATAACAAAGACAAGATTAGACTAATTGCGTCGAATCAATTCATCGAGTTCAAGTCGATTAATTGACTCAAATTTTGGCGATTCGAGTTAATTCGACTCAAAAGTCTTAACGAGCTAATTTCTAAAATTAAAATTAAAAATCGAGTCGAATCGAATCGATTTCTAGAATTAAAATCAAAAATCGATTCAAAAAAATCGACTCGAATTGTCAAAAAATAAAGTTATTTAGTAACGAATTTAATAAACAAAAATTAGATTTTAAATTTTATTATTTTTTTATTTAAATGTTTTATAGTAATATAATAAAGTAATATATGTAAACTATTTAATATTTATGTAATAAATAGATTATAACTATTATAGTCTCTTAATAAACTTCGATTTTATATTTTATCGAAAAGTGCATAGTAATGCATTTAGATAATGCACTTAAACTTATTAATGCTATTGTAACGAGATAGGGATAGAATCCTAGTTAGTAGACAACTATAACAACAAAGACTTATCGCGATGTATACATAAATCGCAATATACAATTTAATAGTATATTAAGTAGCTAAGATTCTAAGATCTAAGTAAGAGAGATCGCATATATATTGCAAATAGATTGCTAATATTGATAGCAAACATCTTTAAGTTTATAGCTTAATATTATTTGATTATTTGACTACATACGATTTCTTCTCTTTTAATAATTGTTTCTTAATTATTAAATTAAGAAACTTTTGTTCTTATTTGTGCAAAAGTTATAGTAAAAAAATAAGAAAATTGCTTTTATTTTTTCAAAATTGTTAAACTAAATTTTTTGTTTCTTTTGTTATTTGAGTCGATTGCGTAAAAAACATAATAAATTAATTTGCATAAAATTTCTCTTAAGATCGAAAAAATTATTTGATCGAAATTAAGTATTTAATAAAATTAATTGTTGTAAGTCTTGCTTATCTCTTAAAGACAATAACAATAATAGTAAGTTTCTTTGACGTAAATTTAAAAAATTAATTTAAGAGAAAAATAACAATAATAGAGTAAATTGTTGTTGTTATATTTAAGTTGAACTCTTTAAAACAAAAAATAAATGTGTAATTCTAAAAGTTATTTTTAGTCTTAAAATATTTAATTTAGATTGCTAATTTAATTTTAATTTATAACGTTTTTTCTCAATTTCGAATCAAAATAACAAAATTTTCTCTTCTTTGCTAAAATAAATAGTTGAAGACTCAAATCTCGTTTTCTTTTTATAGTTAATCAAATAAGAATTTAAATTGTTTTAGATATTAAGTTAATAAATATTAAGTGTTTTAAAGTTTCTAAACGTTATAAATTGCATCTACAAATAAAATTCAAATACTTTATTTTTTAAATTTTAAGTTTTTCTTTATATTGATTTTACGTAACGTGTTGTACGTTCTTAAGTTTGCTTTATTAGACAATTAGATTTTTTTGCATTTTTAAACAATATTTTTAATTTCTTTATTATTTTTGTCGAATTTTAGAGCGCACGTTTTATAATAACATTTTTAATGTTAAATATAAAAGAGAAGTTGATAACAACTTTAAAACAATAAAATATATTAATTAAAATTAAATTTAACAAAATTAAGTTTTAATAAATTGCAACAATATTGTTTCTCGTATTTATTCAAAGATTCTTTAGAGTTTTTTTATCTTTTAATAAAGTTACATAAACAAAAAATATTTTAATTTTTGTATTAATTTCGATTTTTAACTTGCAATAAGAGATTTAAAATCGCGCAATTCGCATATCTTTAAATTGACAAAATATATTTGTTTAATACAATTTTTATTTTAGCAAATTCTTTTTTGTTAATTTAGTTTCTAGTATTTTTTTGTTTTGCTATTCTTTTTTTATTGTTTTTTGCAATTATATATCGATCTAATTATAAAAATTATCTAACAAATACTTTTTGCAAAACAAATTATTTTGTGCGATAAAAAAAACAATCGATTGCAATTGCTAAAACTTTTGATAAATGTTCTAATTTACGTTAAGATCGAAGTAACATTTCGACGTTTAATTCTTATGTTTTTTAAAAATTAACGAATAAAATATTGTTAACAATTTATGTTTATAATTGTCTTGTAGAAACACATATATTATATAAGAATTTAAATTTATTTGTATTATTATTTGCAACATAAAGAACAAACAATTAAGAAATTACTCTTTTTGTTAATTGTTATTTTTTCGTTAATAATATAATATTATTTGCAATTTGTTTTAAAATTGCGATTATATTTAATACTTCGAATTAACAATCAAATAAGCAAATCAATTTTAACAAACAATTATTTAATATTAATTTTATTTCGCTAAATCAGTATTGTTTATTATTTGAAATTAAATATCAATTTACTAAAAATTGTTAAATAAAAAGATTAATTCTTTTCTCTTATAAACGTATTGCTTTAGAGAATCTTTAAGAACGAACAAACAAACGTTAAGTTTAAAGTTTAATTTATTTTGTCTTACAAATACTAAGAAATTGTTTCGTTTCTTATAATACTAAATTATTTGTCTTTTGATTCAATTATTAGAAATTCGATTTATTCTTAATAAAAATTCTAGCTTTCTTTAATAAACTATGTAGACAATCGATTTTAACATAATTGTAATTAGATCTTTTTTTTGCTTCTTTATCGATATAGTTAATTCGATTAGTTAAGAGACTTTAATTAATATTATTAAATAATAGTTGATTTAATATTGCAAGTCTATGCTTACTTTTATATATAAATAATTTTTTGTATCGTTCTTTTTGTTTGTTAAAATAAAAATAGTTATTGTTTTTAAAAAGATTCTTGCAATTTCAATAATTAAAGTACGTAATTTTGTCGTATTGACAACTTTAAATAATTTAAGATTTAATAAAGATAATCTTAATATTAAATTTCGCAATTGTAATAACAAAAAAGAAGCTTTTTTAAAAGAATTTAAATTTAAATTTTTTTTTTTTTTTTTTTTTTTTTTTATACGTTTTGTTATTTTTAAATTTCGACTTTAATTTTGACTAAAAAGTTAACAATTTAAATTCTTTTTATTTGTTGTTTTAAGTTTGCGCTCTCTTTACATTTTTTACAAAAAAAGACAAAATTGTTTAAACTTTTGTTCGACAAATCTTTTTTAACTTTGCGTTTAAAATTCTTATTAAATTATATCTTTAAAAATAATTTTTTATTTTAATTTTTAAAAGCTTTTGTTTAATAAACGCTATTGTATTTTTAAACTTTTTAACATTTATTTTGTTATAATTGTCGATCGTATAGTTGGCAATGCGTTTCAATTTTATAGTGCGATATTTAAGTTAATTGCACACAATTCGATTTAATTTCTTTAAAAATTTTTGCAAATTTTAATGTTTCTTTGCTATTCGCAACATTGTTTTAATAATTAATTAATTTATATTTTTAAACAACATATTTGTAATCTTTAATAATTATAGTCTACAAAGTTGAATTTAATTATTTTGAATTTATAGTTTTTTGTTTTGATTAATTTCTTGTGCTACGTTCTTCAATTCTTGTTATAATAAGTTATCTATTAATACTTAGACGTTTTTATTAATTATTTGTTACAAATTTCGCGTTTAATTCTTAATTATTTTTAAGATATTTAGAACTATGTTTCGAAGATTTTTTAAATATTTTTTTTTATTATTAATAATTTTATTATATTAAAGTAGAATGTTGATTACTTAAATATAGATGCAATTTCTAATAATTAAATTGTCTTTTATAGATCGAATAATTGTTTTTCGCAATTCGATTTAAGTTTAAGTTTAAAAAGTTTAACGTTGCGACGTTCGTAATTGTTGCAATAATATTTGTTAATTTTGTGTTTAAAATAATTTAATCAAAAAAGTCGATCTTTAATTACAAAGAAAATATGTTAACGTTATTAAATTTTAACTTGTATCTTATTTAGTAGATACAAGTTGTCGCTCTTTACAAAATCTTTTTGTTAACATAAATAATAATTCTCGTTTTTAATCTTAATTTTTTGATAAAGATTAAAAAGTTTCTCTTGTAAAAAGTTGTTTATGTTTAGTATCTTATAATTGTCGCTTTAAATTTGTTATAATATAAGCTTAATAAAAAAAGATTTATACAAAAATAATAAATCGAAAAAAAGAATTTTATAAACAAAGAATTAAATTATTAAGTTGCTATATTTTTATAAATAAAGCAATAATTTGTTTTAAATATTTAACAAACATAAAATTTTAAGTGCAAAGAATCTTTACTTATAGACTTGATTATTGTTTGCAATATTTATATTATTAATTACGCAAAAAAACTATATAAATATTTATTTATATATTAATTTGTAAACAAGTATAAAGCTAATATAATTAACATATAATTTTGCTATCTTTATTGTTAAGAAATGTTGCGTAAAAGATAATTAAAATTTGTTCTCTATAATTTAAAGAGATTCTTAAAATTTTAGAATTTCGAATCAAGATTTATTATTAATGCTTTTAAATCGCTTTTTAATTGTTAATTTTAATTAATTAAAATAGACAAACAAGTATTAGTATTGTTCGCTTGCTTCTAATTAATCAAAATTGTTAATATTTTAATTTTTCGATTTTTTTGTCTTTTTTTTTTTTTTTTTGAATATTCAAAATTATAATATCTTGTAAATTATTTTACGTAATTAAATTACTTTTTAATGCTTATAAATTAATAAACTTTATATTAAAGCTTTTGCAAATAAAACAAATATAAAGATTGCAACTTTTCTTTTTCTTAAAAAAAATCTTATACTTTTATATAATTCAAATAATTGTAATAAGATAACAATAATATAATAATTACAAACAATCTTTTATTGCTTTAATTAAACTAATTCTTTGTTTTTTGCATAAAATTATCTTTTAATTTCTTATTTTTGTCTTTCAACTTTGCGAAGATCTAAAGATTTTGATTTTTTGTTTTGTATTTTTTTAATTAATTTTCTAAATAGATATTTTTAAATCTTGTATTATTAATTTTTTCTAAAATATAAAAGTTTTTAATTTTGTTTTCTTCTTTTATCTTAAAAAGATTTAATTATTAAAAAAATAATTTTATGTTATATTTTTTATCGAATTTGATATTATATAATAAAATCAAATCTTTAGTTTAAAATAAATGCGTTAGCAATTAATAATTATTATCGAAAAGATTTTTGTTTGCTTCTTTGAGACAACAAAGACGCAAAACTATTTTTTAAATATTTTTATCTTTTCTTTCTAGCTATTTTGTTCGCAACGTTAATAGATCTATTGTTGAACAAACTTTTTCTTAATTTATAATATGCTAGATTAAATACTTTATTTTAATTGACAATACAATTTCGTATTTAAACTTAAAACGAAATAACGTTTTTTTAATAAATTTTTAAATTGTTGTTTTATTAATTTACAATATTGCGTACAAATGTCGTAACTAATTTGTAAAAACTCTCTTAATTAATTTGAACAAAGTATTAACAATAAATCTATGCTCTCTTTTTATTATTTTATTTGCTTATAAATAATAAATTGACGTTGTTATTTTTTTGACGTTATATTTTTTTAGAAGTTTAATTGTTATATTGACTTTGTTTTTAAATTCGCTATTTATAATTATTTTCTTAACATATCTATATTAGCAAAAAATGTTCTTTTATAAGAATTTCACTATAACAAATGCTTTAAAATCTAGAATTGTCTTAATTTTTACTTATTTTGTTAAATTATTTCGAGCAACTATTAGATTTACTTTGATAGACATTTTTGCAATTAATATATAAATGTAGTTTACAACAATTTTTTTTTACAAATCGAAGATATAAGTTAAGTATATAATTTTCTTTTGTTTGTTAAAAGCTTTTCGCTAATATTTATAATAGCTTGCGACATACTTTTTGCAAAATTAAATAAATTTTGTTATTAATATTGATTTGCAATATATCAATAGATATTCTTTTTCTCTTTATAATTATTCTTGTTATATAAGCTTTTTACAATTCGATTTTTGTTTTTTGTTCGATTTACTATTTTACATAGAGACATATTTTTGTCTATTTTTCAAAACAAACGTTCTTCTTTTATTAGAAAATTAAAAGTATAATTTTTGAACTTGCGAAAATTCTTTTAATTTATATTTGATCTTTGTAGCAAAATCAAATATTAAACGATTTATTTAAATTTATCAAAATATTTGTTTTTAAAAAAAAAATTTGTTCTTTTTTGATATTATTATTTGTACAAGACAAACGCGAATACAATTTAACTAATTGTCGATAAAATTATTAATATTTTTCTTATTAATTTTGTTAATATCGTCGAATAACTCTTTTAATTTTTTTGAAAATTTGTTAGTTGTTGTATGTTTTCGATCAAATATATATTATATATTAAAGTCGAAGAGACAAATTTAAATTAATTAACAAATTACTAAAGTATTAAGCAAATTTGTCGCAAAGCAATTAAGTTAAATTATTATAATATTTGTATTAATTTTAATTATAAATCGAATTTTATACAATTAGAATTGTACTTTTTTTAAGATTTTTATAAGTTTTTAACATTCTTATTTTTTAACGTTGTACTAAAAATTTTGTTCGCTCTAAAGCTTACTTTTATATTGTGAAATTTTTTTTTTTTATTATTGTATCAATTTGTATTAATACAATTTTTTAATCTTTTAAACTAGAATCTACAATTAGAATAATTTTATTAATTAAAATAAAGTAATTTAAAATACGTATTGTTAATGCATTTATTAAAGCAATCTTTAGTTTATTTATAGTGTTTTGTTGTTTAAAGTCTTAAACAAAGATATATTTTGTTTTAAACAAACAATAAATTAACTTTGCAATAATTATAAATTTTAGCACTTAAATTCAATAATAAACGTATATTTCTATAAAGACTCTAGTTTTAAAAACGTTTTTGTACAATAATTACTTAACAATCTTGATAATCTTAATATTATTAAAGAATTGTTTATTAAAATTATATACAAAATCGACAATTTTGATTTCTAACTTGCAAAATTAAAATTTTTCGTCAAATATAATACATTTAAACAATTCTACGTTTATTAATATTGCATTTAATTATTAAATATATTTTAAAACAAACAATTTAATTTCTAGAATTATTTTCTTGTTGTTGTAATTTAATTTAAATTCTTTTACATTTATGTTATTTACAAATAAACAATATTTATTAAAAAGATTTTTAAAAATATATATTACAATTCTTACAAATTAAGCAATCGAATTAGTTGCATTTTGCGACAAGCAAATTATTTTAAATAGTTTAAAAGAAATTATAAAAGCAATAAGATTGCAACTCTTTAACGCGAGACTTATTTAATTGTATTTTAAAAAGAAATTAATTAATAACGCAATTATTATTTTAGCAAACTCTTTCGCAAACTCTTTAATATTAGAAAATATATTAGTATTTTAAATAATTGTTTTGTTTATCTTTATAGTCGCATTAATTATACAATACTTATTCTTCTTTTTTTTACTTATTAAAAATTAAGAATTTTAATAGAGATTATAACAATATTTTAGCAAACTTCTCTAAAGACCTTTTTTTAGTATCTTGATTACAATAAAATTTAATATTTAGAAAATCGAAAATTTTAAAATTTGTTATATTTTGTGTTTTATAGTGCGAATTTCTTGATTAGATGCGATTTTTAGCTTAATTTTGTTTATCTTAGCAAAGCTTTATGTTAAAACAATCTTATAATTAAAGAATATTATAATTAAGAGTTCTTGTTTTTGCAAAAAGAGTTTAAACTTTATAATTAGCTTTTAAATATATTTCTTAATAAAATAAGAGTCGCATTTGATGCTTAAGAACTTAAGTATTAAAAAGAGATTATATTTTTTATTAAATTTCTTTTAGAAATTTTTTGTAATTAATAATTTTAATATTTCTTTTTAATTTAGATATTTATTTAAGATAGAATTATCTAAATTGCTTGTATTTATCAGATTTGTTTTTTAAGTTTTTCGCTTATATATTATATTTATTTGAACAAATAAGCGCAATACAATAAAAAATTAACAAAGAATATCGAACTTTCTAGACAATTAAATAGTAAAAATCTTTTTTATAATATATAATTAAAAAGTTCGAATTATTAATAATTTCAAAAATGTTCGAAACATAATATTAATTCAAATATTTATTCGATTCTAATTAACTATATTAATAGACAAACAAACGCTAATATTGTTTGTCTACTCTAATTGATTAAAATTTTGTCGATTTTTTTCTTTAATCTTATTTTGCGATATTGTTATTTTAATAATTTTAATCTTTATTTTTAAAATTTTTTTACAATTAGATTTGTAAAATCGAACAATTATATTAATTAAACAATTATCTAAAGATTTAAAGATTTCTTTAAGAATATAATATTTTTATTTTTGTTACTAAAGTAATTAATAAATATTCTTAAAATATTAACACGCTTTGCTTTGTTTTTAAAATAAATTGTTAATTTTAAAAAGTTGTTGTTTATATTTACAAAACTTATTTGAGCATTTTGTTAAAAAGATCGATCTAATAGAATTTTGTAATTAAGTTGAAAAATAATAAAGATAAAAATATAAATTATTACTTTCTTAATTAATATCTTTGCATTTTTTATTATTTCTTCGAAACAAATACGTGCTTTTGTAATTTTTATTAATAAGATAGAAATATTTTGTTAGATAATTAAATTAATTTTGTTTGCAAAACTCTTGCTAATATAATTAATTTTCGCATTATTATTAAATATTGTTTTAATTTTTATATTTTTTAATTGTATTTATGCAATTAAGCAAACAACAAAATATAAAGTTTTAAGAGACTTTACTCTTACAATAATGTTTTTAAAATAAACGATTTTAATAAATTTAACGCTAATTGATTCTACAATAACAATTGTTTTTTTCTTTTTTTTTGTAAGCTTTTAAGATTTTCTCTTTGTTATTATAGCATCAAATTTTTTATTAAAAAGAAAACAAAAAAAAAAGCAACTCAAATTAGAACAAAAATCTAAAAGATTTATTAATTTTAATTTTATTTTCGAAATAAAAATACTTTAAGTTAGAGTTTTAAAATTAATTTAAATCTTTATAATTTGCAATATTTTCTTTAAATATTTTATTTATTATATATAATTTGTAGAAATTTTTTGCTTTTTTTTAGATTTGCTTTTCTAATACTTAATAATTCTCGAATTAGAATTAATTATTACAAGAATATTTTTTATTGTAACGTTCTTTACTTTTATTTCTATTACTCTTTTCTTTATATATATTTTTTCGCTTAAGACTTTTGTTATCTTTAAATAATTTCTAGATTTAACATTTTTAATTTTCGAGATTTTTTTTTTTTTATAATTATTTTTTTAATCATTTTAATCAATTGCTTTATTAAAGATTTCTAGAGTATTTGTCGCTTAGAAGAATCTTATTTTAATTAAATTTTTAAAATTTTTATTATCGCTTAATTTGATTTATTGTTCTTTTTATTTTTCGACAAGAAACTAGTATTTAATCTTATTGTTGCTATTGTAATTACAAAATTTCGAATATAATTTTGCGTTCTTTATTAAAAACAAATTTTTATAATTTTTTTTTTAGTTTTCGCATTATTAAGAGACAATTTTATTTCTTTATCTTTAAAATTGTTAAATTTATAACAAATTTTGTTGCTTTTATTTATATAAATCTTTTTATTTATTATTAAGATTGTTAACTTTAAACAAATTTATTATTTATATAAATTGTAACAAAACAAGCACTTATTTAATTTCAATTAAAATCAATTGTACTTAAGAACAAATGCAAGTTTTTAATAAATATAAATTGTTTTTTAAGATAAACTTTAGACTATTATTTGAGTTTGCGAAGATACAATATGCGAAATTTTTTATAATTGTGTTGTTATTGCTTGTTAAATTATTTAGTAAATCTTGCTTTTTATTATTTTGCAAATATTGATAATCTTAAGATTTTTAAAAGCTTATATTAAGATATTTAGTATTTTGTTAATTTTCGTATTTTCGATTGCGACTACTAGCGATACTAAGAAAGCAAAAATTGTTTTTGATCTAATTTTCTTTTTTACTAGATTTTGCTTCTTGCTTATTATATTTATTAATTTATTTATATTGATGTTTGTAACTTGTTAAGTAGCTTAATTGTTATTAATACTTATTTTTCGCATAATTGTCTTATTTTTGATTAATTTTATAATTGTCTCGTATAACGATTTAAATATTATAGTAATTGCGTTGTTTAAATTAACTTTATGCTTTTGCATTATTTTAGTGTAAATGCTACAAAAAAAACTCTTCAAATATTACGAGAACTTAATGTATTTATCGATTTGATCAAGTTTAATAAGTTTCGAAAAAATAACTTTAAATTATTAATTGTATTTACGAATATTATTCGACTTTACTCTTAATATGTCTTTTAAAGACTCTAAAAAAGTACGAGAGTTAATTTTTTAATTTAAATTTCTATCTTTATATTTCTTTTTTAACTTATTTATTATTTTAAATTACTTTTTATTTGTTTAGACAACAATAAATTTGATAAGATTCTTTATAAATTTGTCGCAATATCGAGACAACTTAATAATTTTGTGCTAAGAAATAACTTTATACTTATTATAAAAATTCAAAAATTAATTTAAAAAGTCGATAATATTGAGTTTATTAAAGTGCGATGCTTTTAAAGTTCTTAAAAAAGATATAAAAATTACGTAATAATAAAATTCTACAATTTTTATAAAATTATTAAGTAAGCTTGTTGTCGACGTAGATATGTCGAAAAAAAGCTTTACAATCTTTTTATTGTTTTAAGATATCGTTTTTAAGAAAATAGTTTAACAACAAATAATAAGAGTAACAACTATTAAATTAAAAAGACTAATAATAATAATTAATTCAAAAAATAATGTTTTCGATTTGTAAATTTTTTTCTTTTCTTTGCAAAAATATCGAGAAAAGATTTTCTTTTCTTTTCTTGACTTTGCGCTATTTTTTTGTTTATTGTTTTTTTATTTTTTTGATTGTTTATAAGTAGACGTTTTTAATGTATTGCTTTTTCTAGTTAGTTGTCGATTTACTATTAACGAATAACTTTGCGTTAAAGACTTGCTTTAGTCTTTATCAAAAAGAAAGTTTAAATAACGTTTTCGCTTTTAAACAAATAGATCAATTATGTTGTTAAAAAGCTTCTTTCAATAACGTTACTATAGTTAGCGAACAATTTATTGTTTCAATAGTAGATATTAGTTGCAATTTTAATAAGGCGTCTTAATCTTTAAATTTACGACTTTTATTGTTATTTTTAATGCTTTTTAATCTAATAATATCTTAATTTCTAAATTGTTAATTTCGTGTTTTTGATTTTTGAAATTCTTGATTCTAGTAATTCGTCAAAGTTAACTTGTTTTTTACACTCTTTTTCTTGTATTTTTAAGTTTTTGAATTCTTGAATTTCTAAGATTGTTTTTAAAGATACGTCGACAACTTGTTGTTTTAATGTTTGTTGTTATAATTAAGTTTTCGCGTTAAGCTTTAATGTAACGAAATAAAGATAAAATTCTAGTTAGTAGACAATTATAATAACAAAGACTTATCGCGATATATGCATAAATCGCAATATACAATTTAATAATGTATTAAATAGCTAAGGTTCTAAGATTTAAGTGGGAGAAATCGCATATGTATTGCAGATAGATCGCTAGTACTAATAACAAGCATCCCCAAGTCCATAGCCTAATATTATCTAGTCACCTGGCTACACTATTAACTAGTTCAAGATCTCTACAATCTTGTAATTAACTTTATTCTTAACATTATTATTATTATCTTTACTCTTATTATTATTATTATCGTCTTTGTACTCTATATTTTTATACTTGTTATTTATTATTTTCGCATTATTCTTTGTTTTCTTTTATTTTATTTTTACTTTATTATTATTAATTTTAATCAAATCTTTAATATCGTTATTTGTTAATCTTAAAGAATTAAATATTTTGCGATTAACAATATTTTTATTGTTTGCAAAAGTGTTTTTAAATCTTTTAAATTTGTTAATCGCATTTAAATTATACGTTTTCTTCAATTTATTAAACTCTTTATAATATAAAATGCGTTGTTAAATTATTTCGATAATTAATATTATATATTTAATTATATTTTTGTTTAATTTGAACTAATTAAAATTAAGCTAATACGTAAATTAATTATTTTATTTATATTAGACTTTATATATACTTAAATATTAAAAGATTGTATTGTGTTTATATTTTTATTTTTTAAAACTATTTGTATAGCAATTGCATTAACTTTAGTCTATTTTGCAATATTTTTGTCTTTAGTTTTCTTTATTAATTTGATCTTAAAGTATTGCGCTACAATATAATTAGCTTTTTAAATATATATATATTACTTAAATGCATTATTATGCAATTCTTTTTTTACTTTTTTATTAATTATTATATTTTTAACGTTTTCATTTATGTTAATTTGAATCTATTTAAAGATTTTTTTAAAGACAATTGTTGTTCGCAACTTAATTAGACGTTTGTAAAGTACTATATAATTAATATTTTGCTTTTTGTAAAGCAACTTTTTATCTTTAATTTACATCGCAACACAATTTCTATTAGCAATAATCTACAAACGAGTTAATAAAATAGATATTTTGCGCTTTGAATTAGTTTTAAAAGTAATGCATATAAATAATGCAAAGCAAGTCTCTTACTTAATAATATAATATTAGCTATTTAGCAATATTCGAATTTCGAATTTCTAAGTAAGAAGGAATTCGATCTTAAAAAGTCTATTTTTTTGATTAGTTTTAATAATAATGCATGCAAATAATACAAAATAAACTCGTATATTAACTATGTAAATTAAGACAATAAATAGTATTAAATATGTTAATTAATATATAATATTTAAACAAAAAAGTTGTTACAATTATAAGATAAACTTACGCGTCCAATATTAGGATTAAAATTTAAATATCACTTTTATTTAATATTATTACAATTGAAAATTATTATCTTTATTACGTTAATTATCGCATAATATATACTCTTTAACTATTAAAATCAAATACAAATACGTATATTTGTTGCGCATTACTCTATTACATTATTTATTAATTACTTAATTGCAAAACTTATTAATTCTTGCATTCTATATTGTTAATTCTTTTATTTAATATTGAAAATTCTTAATTTAACAATATGTTTTGCTCTAAAACTTTAATAATTCGAATTAAACAAGTTAGTAATATATTTAAGTAATATATTTAATATATTACGCATTGCTAATATGCTTAATTTAGTTCGTAAAATAGAAGACAAAAAATTGTAAAAAAGTATAGCAACGCAAATTAATTATAAGGAAGAAAAGAAATCGATTAAGATAGCTTCTAGTATACAAAAGATAATGCAAAGAAATAATATATTAAGCTATTATTAATTAAGTGTTTATAATATAGAAGAAACGCAAATACAAATTTAAAACAATAGCTTTACATAAAATTTGCAAATATTAAAAGACTAGTAATTTATTAATTTTAAAGATATTCTTTGCAAAATTATTTTGCAAAATTTTGCAAAATAAAGTTGTTAACAAAGAAGACAATAAAAAATATCGAATTTAAATATTAATCTTGTTAGTTCTTTAAGAGATTACTAAGAGTTTTATAATTAATTTCTTCTCTAATAAGTGCATTATTTATTTGCATTATTATTGTTTCTATATAGTATATACTAATGTTTTGCTTTATATATTTAGATAGCAATCTTCTTGCTATTTATGTCAATCGCAAAATTATTAAGTTTAAGAATTTGTAGTTGTTGAAGCAATTAATGTAGAATCTAGAACTTTACTATAATAAATAATAATAAAATTAACGTTTAAATATTTTCGTTATATTAAAATTCGAAATAGTTAGTAAAAAATTAAGAATTTAAGCTATTTTAATTATTGTATTTTATTATTCGCATTATCTTGTTACATTATTTATCAAATGCATTGTTTTATTATATACATTTTTTATATTCTTTTTTATTAAATATAGTAATTAAAAAGTGTATTATAATTATGTATTTAGATTATCTAGATAATTAGAGTTAGATTATTGACTTAATATTTTTAATTAAAAAGTTTAACAATCTTGTTCTATATAATCTTATAGAAAATTGCACAAAAAGAAAATTATTATATTTTAAAAGAAATTCGAATTCTTATTTTTTTAATTTTTTATGCTAATAATATGCAATCTACAATATAATCTTAGATAGCACTATAATACTATCTTAAACAATATTATAAATTGCGCGTTATTATTACAAGAAACTAAACGCGCTATTATTAAGTTATTAAAACTTAATTATTTAATCTTATTATATTTAAACATACATTAAAATTAAAGATAATATAATTCTTAAAAAGTTAAAAACATTAATTTAATACAATATTAAGTATCTAGTTATTTTAAATATATTATCTATTTATATTATCGCTAATAATATTTGTTTATTTATATTAATATTATAAATGTAAAATCTTTTGTACAATAATCTAGCTATAAATAAATTTTACTCAAAACAATCTCGAACTTTATTTAAAAAAAATTCTTACTTTTATTAATTTACTAATTATTATTTTGTATTTTGCAATATATATTTTACAATTTAGTAATAATCTTTTTTAAATTTAAATTTATAGTATAATTATAATACTTAATTATTATAATTTGTTCGATTGTTTGCAAACTTATTTAAAATTAATTTTATCAACATACTTTTCGAACAAAACTAAAAATTCGTTCAATATCTATTAATAATACTAAATAAATAAAAATATCTCTAGTTATTTGCGTTAATTTAGAATAGTTTAAAGCATTATCTTTTTAATATTTTTATATTAAATATTTATTCTCTATAATATTAATGCGAAGATATCAATTATTTTCGTCTTAAGTTAAACAAAAGCGTTAAGATTATTAAAGTAAAAATTTTACAACATTTGCGTTAAACTATAAAAAAAATTAATTAAAAATTAAATATATTATTATATTGTATTATCTTTTTAACAATATTTGCTTTTTGTACTTTTGCTTCTAAAGCAATAGCTAAATTATAATAATGTCAAAAATAGATTTTAAATTTTGTCTAATATTTTGTTTCGTAATTTATAAAACTATTATTATTTTTTTCGTTTTATATTTTGTAAAGATTTAATTTTTGCATAGAGTTTAAAATATTAACAAAATTATATAATATTTTATTAAGTTCTTTTGTTTTTAAATAATATTCAACAAGTTTTGTCGAAACTTTTTCACAAACTTTTAGTCTAATTTTTCTTAAAAAACAACTATAATTTGTTATGATTTTTTTCAAATAATTAAGATAGTTAAATATTGTATCGAATACTTGAAGTTTTAAATAAATATTAGCATTAATTGTTCGAGAAATTATAAGAGTGCATTTATAGAAAAAATTTAATATATTGTTAAGTAATTAAATTAATTGTTACTCGCTTTCGTTTAATTAAATACGTTAGATTTTTTAATCTTTTAGATATTTCTTTATTTAAAGATTAATGTAGTTGCGTAGTTAATACATACGACAAAGTATTAAATAGATAAAATTTTAACAAATGCAAATATCTTGTATTAGTTTTTAAGATTTTTTATTCTTTTACTTTTAAAAAACTCTAAAGCAAATTAAATGCTAAAACAAATTATTAATAGCGACAACAAAAACGCGAATCTAAATAAGATTTAACAAATATATTATTTCTTTGCATTATTATATAAACAAATATCTTTTTAATTATAACAAATAAATTTGTACTTTTTGCAATATTTTAAACTTGTTTATTCTTTAATTAAAAAACAACATTATTAACAATTGCTTTTAATTTAAGAGTCGCAATAAAATCTTAAGCTATTAAATTAATAATATAAGTTAAACAAAAAATAAAATTTTGTTGTTTATTTTATTAAGATTTTTGTCGATTTAAAACTTTATTAAGGTTGTCTTTAAAAATATTATTATTGCTTGCATTATTAATAACAACTCTAAAAAGTTTGTTTTTAATTTAAAGATTTTTAATATTCTTATAAGCTTTAACATTAATTGTCGATTTATATATTTAATATTAAAAGAAGTAAATTTAATAAAATGTTTGCGATATTAAAATGTAATATCAATATAATATATTAATACTTTAAGATAAACAACTTTTTAAAAACTAAATTATACATTTAAAGCAATAAAGATATATTAAAAAAATTTTAAATTTAATTTAATTTTGTTATAAATTTAATCGAAATTTGTAAAAATCAATTTTAATAATTTGATACAATTTAGAAGTACTAGATTTGATCGAAGCATTTCTAGTAGCTTTCGAAAATTCGAATTATTAATAATTCGAAAGAATAGATTCAAATTAATAAATATTTTGTATAATTAATCTTTTCAATTATTTTAACTAAAGAATAACAAATTGATATAATTTTTCTTCTATTAATGTGTTAGTTTTATATTACTTATTTGCATTATTAACAATAACTTACGCGAATAAAGACTAAATCGACTATTAATTATAATTAAGATTTTTTTTATATTAAGCAAAATGCAAATTAAAGATATTTCTTTATATTCAATATATTTAAATAATTGTATACAATAGAATAATTTAACAATTTTTGACAAACTATTAATAGTTGAGACTATTTAAACATATTTGTTTCAAAGCTTAGATTGTGCTTTAATATTAATCTTTTTAGCTTAATATAAATAAACAAGTCTATTTTAAGTTTTGTGCAAAATACTTTTATTGATTGTAATATATAATTATTATTCTTTAAATTAAATCTTAGTATTTGTATCTTATTTAATATATTTGTTTTTATCTTTTAGTTTAAATAATAAAAAATTACTTAAAATATTATTTAATACTTTTTAAAACTCTTTTTTTTTAGTATTAAAAGTATAATTTAAATTTTAATCGAATTGATTTGCGAATTGATTAAGATATAAAATACTAAATAACAAATTGCAAAAAATAGATTTACTAGAATTATCTTCGAATAAAGACAACTATTAATTAGAAGCTCTTAAAAAATCAAATATTTTGCAATCGAAAATGATATAAACAATATCTTTAAGTAGTTTAAAGAAAAAAATTCTAAAGTAAAACAATAATGCATAAGAGTAATGCAAGTATAAGATAAATTAAGTAAAATTTTATACTAACAAGTAATTATAATCTAATAATATAGTAAATTGTAATTCTAATAATATATTATAATTACTTAAATCTTAAAATAGTAACTCTTAACATAATAACGTAATTTTCGATTTCTTAGCAATTCGATTCGATTTCTAATATTGAAATTAAATATTAACTCAAATCGAATCAAATCAATTGTAAAAAAGTAGAAATCAATTTGGGTTTTAAGTCGATTCCTAATGTTAAAATCGTTAGATTGAGTCAATTTCAATAGTTGGAATTAAAATCTAACTCGACGATTAGTCTAGACAAGATTTAGCAGATATTAAAATTTTATTAACTAAATAATAAACAAATATTACTTAGCTCTAATATTAATTATAGCAAAACTAATTGTAAAACAACAATATATATTTGTCTATAATCTTATTTATATAATCTAATATTGCAAACAAGCTTTTAAACTAACTTAATAACTAAATTATCTATAATTTTAAGTATAGATACTAGACTTAGTTATCTAAACAACTTGCAACTAGATAGTTGCTATATCTATTATTGTTGATCTTTGTATTGTTTATTCAAATTTGTATCTATTGTTTTTTTTGTTTTACTAATAAAGTTATCGAGTATTATCGACAATATATATATAGTTTTTTGTTAAAATTTTGTTTTTTGTATATTTTTCAAGTCTTAGAATATTTCAAATTTGTAAATATATATATATCTATATATAAATTGCTAACAAAGAATTTTTATATACTTTATATACTTTTTTTACTTTTGCTAGAAAAATACTTAAGACTTAGTAGTTTTAGAATAGATTTCGAATTTAATAAAATATAGAATATAGTTTATATAAAAGCTAATTTCTAAACTTAGATTAGATAGAAGTGTCGAAATACTATAATTAATCTAATCTAGTATCGACAATACTTAATTTAATACTATTTGATTTAATATTATATAATTGATTAGAATAGCGTCGACCAATATATATAGATAGACAAAGCTCCAGCTTCTATATAGAAAACTAAGCGTTCTACTATCTATTATTTTAACAAATAGAGTTTAAAAAATATATAGAAGATAGAATTTTATTAAGAGACTATATAGTATATAGATATTGTCGATAATACTTTACTTAATAACTATATTAGTAAAACAAAAAAAAATAAGTGCAGATTTAAATAGATAAGTAGTACAGAAATTAATAGTAATAAATACAGCAATTATTTAGTTGCGAGTTATTTAAATAACTAAATCTAATATCTATATTTCAAATTACAAGTAATTTAATTATTAAATTAGTTTAAAAGTTTGTTAAAATATTTTAAATATATTATAGAGAAGAGTTTTAATTAGTCTATTAGCTATTTGCTTTTTAATAAAGATATTTTTTAGTTTAATCTAATTATTTGCAATTTTTTTACAAACAAACTAAATTTAAATATCTATACATTTTGTTCGAATATATTGCGCAAAATTCTTAGTAAATACTTAACTCTCTAATTGTTGCAATAAATAACAGTAGCAATTAAATATAATATCGAAAGTATTAAAAAAAAATCTTAACAACAACAAGAACTTTAGATATAAATAGTAACAATAGAAATAAATAGAACAATTGCAATTGCTTTAACAATATTTAAAGATAAATAGTTTTTTTAACAATTTGTGTTTGTTTAATATATTTAATTTTGCAGATAGAATAAGTAACAATTAATTAATATTTAGATAATTAATTAATAACAATACTCTCTAGATTAAAGATATATTCGAAAATAAAATAATAGATATTTTTGTTTTTATTTTGATTTTGATTTTAATTTTAATTAATTTTAATATAGTCTAATAGAGAACAAATACTTTTACAAAAATTAAAATTAAAATTAAAATTAAAAGTATTTCGAAAATAACAAAATATTTGTTTAACAATTTTTTAGTAAATATTAATAGAATTAAAAGTATATTTATTTATTACTAAAACAATAAAAACAATATCTAATCAAGTATCTAGTATTATATATATAAAAGAATTGATTGCCAATTAATAGATTTAACAATAATTTGAATTAATAATATAGTTCAAATTAACAATATATATTTTAAACATATTTATAGAAATAACAATTAATTTATACTTCTATATTTTGTAGTATTTTAGTATTTTTTTCAGATAAACTTTTTAACTTAAATAGAGAGTTCGAATTGTAAAATTGTATTTAATTTCGATTTTTAGATATTATTAAACAAAATCTAAATTAATTATTTTCAATTAATTGACAAAAATTCTTTTAATAATATTAATAAACTTTTTGTTAATCTTAACAATTAAAAGATTGTCTATATAGATAACAATAATAGTAGAGCTATTAATTAAAATGCTTAGATCGAAATTTAATAGACAAAAGTAGTACTTTTTAAAGAATATTGCAAGAGTATTATATTATATTTAAAATAATTATTTAAATCTATAGAGAGTTTTTTAAATTAATAAATTTTTTTGTTTTGTTTAAAATTCTAAAACAATTTTATTATCTAGTTAAATACAAATATAGCAAATACTATTAAAATTATCTAGAGAAATAAATTCTATAATATTAATATAAAAAAGATTATTTTTTTAGCAATTAAATTTGATAAAAATTTGATAAAATATTGCTTTGTTTTCTATATATATACAAGAGATACAAGTATTATTTAAAGATAACTTAATAAAATTAAAAATATTTTTGCAAATTAACTTATAGATATTTGTTTATTTAAATATTTAAATATTTTATACTATGTAATTATTATATTTTTGCTAATTGTTAATAGAACAATAGCAATAACAAAAAATACAATAGATATTTTTAAATTTAAAAAATAGAAATTCAAGTTTTTAATTATTGAAACTTGCTAAATATTAATAGAAAAACTATAATTAATAATTTTTGAAACAATATTAGTATTTTTTAACTAACTATAGAAAATTAAATTGTAAAAAGAGTTAAATATATATTATATATTATAAATTGTAATATAATAAGCTCTTTTATTTTTGTATTTAATAAATAGACAAATGCTTTTAGTATTTATAGCAAATAAATTATTTTCTATATTTTTAACTAATTATTAAAATATTTTTAAATAAAATATAAAAATACTAAAATCTTTAAACACATTTTGCAAGTATTCTATATTAAAAATCTATTTATATAAAAAACAATTAATAATAAAAGCTAATATTATAGTTATAGAAATAAATAATTTAGAAATTGAAAATAAAATTGTTATAATAGCAAAAATAAAATAATATTTATAGATTATTGTTTGAGTAGTTTCTTATTTTTTATTGTTATTGTTTTTATTTTTATTTTTGTTAAACTTAGACTTAAATTTGTTTTTATTTTTATTTGAATTATTATAATTTTAATAATGTTTGTTTTTGTGATTGTTTTAATTGTTTTTGAAACTATTGCTTTTTAAAACAAAGTATAATTCTAAATATAAATCTTAGCAATTTAATTATTAATAGTAAATTTTTTACAATTTGTATAATTTTTTGTTTAATATATACAAAGCTAAAACTATTAACAATAGAAAAAAAAATTGTAATAGTAGTTAGTTTAATAGTTGTTATTAAGATTAAAATAATATTAATAGTCGAGATATTTATTAAATTAATATATTGAATTTTGTAATTATAAATAATAGCAGACAATTTTTATTTTCGAATATTATTTTTGTTAAAAAATTTATATTTCGATATTTATTAATTAATAAAGAAACAAATAGTATTGTTAAAATTAACTAAATATTTAAAAATAAATTAGCTTTTATCTATAGCTAAATTATTTGAATAGATAAATAGTTTATTAATAATATTGCAAAATTTAATTTTGTATTTATTAATATTCTAAAAATTAAAAATCTTAAAAAAGTAGAATTTAACAAAGATTCTTATTAGTATATTTAATTTTTTAAATTTATATATTTTAACAATTTTTTAATAAATCTCTTTAGCTAGATCGATTTTTTTAATATTGTAATACAAATTTCTATTAACATTATTTCAAAATATATTTATGTTTTTTTTTGTTAATATTCTATTTAATTTGTTTTTCGATAATTATATTAAATAGATTGACAAATCTAATATCTAATTTTATATTTTTTTAGAACTTAATTTATTTAAGAATTTTAAACAAATCTTGTTTTTAAATAAGAAAATTTATGTTATTGCTAATTTTAGCAATCTATTTAAGAGCTGCGAGAGATAACGCAAAGATACTAATAATAATAATAATATTAATATAATTTGTTATTTAGATCTCTACTAATAGCTTATAAGCAGTAGACAATAGCACTAGTAAATATAGTAAAAAAATACAATTGTATAGTAAAAGTTTTAATAAAGATATTCTAGCTATTAGATTACAAAAATTAAGTAAATTGATAGAACTTAAATTAGATATTTAGTTTGATAGATATTTTTCGAAAACTTTAAATAAAGAAAATAACTAAATATACTTTTCTTTGTTAACAGTATTAATTTAATTAATTTTGTTAATTATAATTTAAACAAAATCTTGATAGATAAACAATTAATAAGTTTTTAAATAAGTTTTATATTTTTGTTGTTCTATTTTAAAATTATAACAAATTTAGATTTAAGCAGATTTAATAGATTTAATTTGTTTAAAAAATAAAATATTAATAGATAATTTCTAATTAGATTGTTATTTTTATTTAATTGTAGATGAAGCTTGTTAACTATATAAAATCTAATTAAACTATTTAATCTCTTTATTTTTCTTTTTAATTTTAATAGTTATAAAAATAGCAATATTATTTCGCGTTTTTGCAAACGTTAAATTAATTTTTTTAGTCTTTTTATTTTAATAAGACTAAGTATTAATCTTTTTAATCTAAATTTTTTGTATTTTTGCAATAATTAAAAGCTTTTTAATTTGATTTAAACAAACTTAATTATCTAGATACTGCTTTTAGAATAGTTAATAAAATTATTTCAATTTTCGAAATATATTTGCAATTTAATTTACTAATCTATTTTGTATATTATAGTAAGAGAAATTGACTAGCATTTGTTCTAGCTGTTAAGCTAACAAATCAACTTATTTAATTGTTAATAAGAGAGTTTTGCAATAGACAGAAAAATAAACATTGAAAAAACTAAATAATTTGGTTCTTTTATTAATATATCGAAGTAGAATTTTGTTTTATTTTAATAATATATTTTCGATTAATTATTAGCTATTTGATTATCGATTCTTAGTTATATAATTGTTATATAATTGATTTTTCAATCTTTAGAACTTATTATTAATAGATATTTGTTAAATATAATTAATATTTTTCGACAATAATAACAAATTGCAAATAAGATAAACTTAGTTGTTTTTACAATTTATAATTAGTTCTTTTAGTAGAATATTTGTGTCTAAAATCTTTGACTAGATATTAATTATTTAATTGTTAATAATTAAAAACTTTAGTTATTCAAATACTTAAGAGATCGACTGTTCGACAAATTTCGACAATTCTTTAGTTATTATTTCAACAATATTGTAGTATAGATATTTCGATTCTTAAAGATTAATTCAAATAATTGATTGTCAGCTTCTATATATTAGAAATTAACAAAAATTTAATTAATTGAATTAATTGTAAGTCTATTGATAATTTGATCTATAAGCTATATTTCAGATATTCTAATTGAAAAACAGATAAGTTGTTTGTTTTATTTAGACCGACCGCGTCGGGTCGATTAATCGAGTTCGGGTCGATTAATCGAATCGAATCGAGTCGGGTCGATTCCAAAAGTTGGAATCGAAAAGTCGAGTCGATTTCTAAAGTTGGAATCGAAAATCGACTCGAGTCGAGTTAAGATTTAGTGATAAAATCGAAACCCGATCCAAAAAATCGACTCGAATCGCCAAGACTATTTAAATAATTATATTATAATTATTAATAGTTAACATATAGTCAATATATATTTAATAATATTTAATTATTTAATAATAATAAGGTAATGCATTATAGTAATGCATTAC